>OODB01000597.1_pt1 | contig 33806 bp, 25 predicted proteins | sample 1671721 | NCBI WGS metagenome assembly OODB01 (sample SAMN06348185, study PRJEB24527) | human gut metagenome | biome: human gut; feature: ankylosing spondylitis patient; material: feces | host: Homo sapiens | place: China | collected 2015-10
CCGGCGGCGATGCCGTGACCGGTGCCGCCACCGTCATCAAGGCCATGGGTGCCGGCAAGGCTGCCGCCAAGGCCATCCACGAGTACATCCAGAACAAGTAATTGCTGCCGCAAGGCAGTCCCCTCCCCTGTTTCCTCCGGGAAACGGGGGATTTTTTTGCGCCATTCCGGAGGGCTGCAATAACAAGGCGAAGGTTTTGTTCCAACTATAGCAAACCAACTTTTTAATGCGACTGCAACAACGTTGGTTTGCATATCGCAGATATGCTGTTACGGTTACGCTAATTTCTAGCCTTGCGATAAAAAAAGCAGAACCTCCTGCGAAGTTCTGCCTTTTTATGATGGCATATTTGCTCTGTTTTGTCAAATGATCACAGTTTAAAACGGGAATCTCACTGATAGCCATGACAGACGGTGCTGGAACCAAGCGGGACATCATAGCAATCTCCGTGCCAGGGGTCTTCGGGATAAGTGCACGATAAGCAAACGTCACATACACGAAGGTTCAGCGGGCTGACATAATCGTCCCCATAGAGATAGTGGATACACTTCTGTGCACGCATGCTCCCTTTTTGCACTTCAGAACTTGCAAGTGTTACCTTCAGATCGGTTCCTCCGCAAATAGGGCACTGTGTGGTCTGCGGTGTCAAAGAAAGCTTTTCCAATTCTTCCTGCGGGGTAAGGGAGGTGTTCTTTTTTACGGATTCCGGTGTTGCCTGGACGGTTTCCGGTGCAGAACTGGCCGGAATCTCTCTGGTTTCTGTCCGACTGCAGCCGCACAGAAGCAACATCAGAGAAACAAGCAGGCATATAGCCAGTTGTATGCCTAAGCGAAGTCGTTTCATGGTCAAGCCTCCTTTTTTGAATAGAATAAAAATGGTGGTCACCCTGTACTTAACGTAGCAGAGCTGATCATATCTGTCAATATATTGTTCTACAAATAGTACTTACAACAAATAAGTTCGTAGCTATAACCAAAATGCCAACACCGGAATTGGAGAAAATGCCGTGGGAGCCTCTGAAAATTTATAGCAAACCAACTTTTTTAATGCAACAGCAACCGCGTTGGTTTGCATATCACAGATATGCTGTTACATCTGCGCTTTTTTAGCCTTGCGATAAAGCGCTGTGCGGCCGAGATCGTTCTGTTTGCTCTTCTTTTAAACTAACCGGCACACTTCCCCTGTTTCTTTCGGGAAACGGGGGATTTTTTTGCGCTCATCGTCCGGAGCTTGTCGGGGCGAGGCCCCTCCATCTTGCTGGCGCAAGACCGCTCTGTCGCTTAAAAGCCCCACTGGGGCTTTCATTGCTCCGCTGCACTTCGCAAACGCGAATCTTGTCGGGGCGAGGCCCCCTCCATCTTGCTGGCGCAAGACCGCTCTGTCGCTTAAAAGCCCCACTGGGGCTTTCATTGCTCCGCTGCACTTCGCAAACGCAAATCTGGGGCGATTCATTTACTTTTGTGATGGTTTTATGATATAATGAACTTAACTTTATAAGGTGCTGCACCGCCTGCGGGCTGCGGCACCGCTTTTGGAGGGAACTGCCCATGCACCCGCTGCTCATTCTGGTACTGGTCTTTGATTTGCTCATCGCCGTGTCCTCGGTGCTGAACCTTGTGAACATGATGCGCGTCAACCTGATGGTGGAGGAGCGCAGGGCCGAGGCACTGACCGTGCAGCGGGTACGGGTGCAGAAGGCCGCCGCCGGGAAGGGCGGCATCCTGGCTTCCTGGTACGGCGTGTACGCCTGCCCGGCCAAGGACGGCACCGGCGAGTTCACCTCTTCAAATCCCTATGGCAGCGAGGCCGCCGTGCCCGTTTCCACCACCGTGGTGCCCCTCAAGGCCTCCGGTGTGCTGGAGCAGTGCGACATCGCCGCCCACCTGCGCCGCCGCCTTGTCCCGCTGTGGATCACGGCGGCCGCATTCTCGGCTCTGCTGGCGGCTTTCGTCCGCCTCTGAGCAGGCTCTTCCCCCTTCTCGTCTTTTCGGCACACGGCTTTTCCCCTGCGGCCCTCTGACCCACAGGCTGCCGGGGCGCGGTACGATGCCGGGAAAATATAAGTATAAAGGAAGGCAATTATGGAACTACTAAAACTACTCGGCATTGTCATCGTCATCGCTGGCTTTGCACTGAAGCTGGACTCCATTCTGGTCATTCTGGTGGCAGCCGTTGTGACTGCACTGGTTGGCGGTCTGGGCCCGGTCACCCTGCTGGAAACGCTGGGCAGCACCTTTGTGGCAAACCGCAGCATGGCCATCTTCATCATCGTGATGCTGGTCACCGGCACGCTGGAGCGCAACGGCCTGCGTGAAGCAGCCGCTGCCCTGATCGGCAAGTTCAAGGGTGCCACCTCCGGCCTGGTCATCGGCATCTACGGCGTGATGCGCTCGGTCTTTGCAGCCTTCAACGTGGGCTTTGGCGGCGTGGCCGGTTTCGTGCGCCCCGTCATCATGCCCATGGCCGAAGGTGCCATTGTGGCACAGGGCTATGAGCCCAATGAGGAGCATGTCGAGGAGCTGAAGGGTATGGCTTCCGGCATGGAGAACATCACCTGGTTCTTCGGTCAGGTCCTGTTCGTGGGCGGCTCCGGCGGCCTGCTGGTGCAGAGCACTTTGGCCGGCCTGGGCATTGAGGTGGAGCTGGCCCAGCTGGCTGCCATCGAGATCCCCGTGTGCATCATTGCCACTGTGGTCGCCATCGTATTCTATGTGATCAAGGATCGCAAGATGATCCAGAAGTACTATAAGTAAGGGAGGACAGAAGAATGAGCTTTTTTATGAGTGCTGATTACAGCCTGTCCACCAAGGTGATGGAGATCATCTACTTTATCATCGGCCTGCTGTGCATCTACTGCGGTGTGAAGAACCTGAAGGATAAGGAGAACCCGGAACCCGTGGGCACCTTTATCTTCTGGGCCGTGCTGGGCGTCGTGCTTGCCCTGGGCCGCTGGCTGCCCTCTCTGGTGAGCGGCATCCTGGTGGTGGTGATGTGCATCCCCGCCATCCTCAAGAAGGTCAAGAAGGGCGCTGTCTCTGCTGCCACCAAGGCCGAGACCGAGGCTACCTATGAGAAGATCGGCATGAAGATCTTTGTCCCCACCCTGAGCATCGGCATGCTGGCCGTCATCTGCGCCATCACCGGCATGGGCATCGGCCTGTCCGCCCTGAACGGCGTGGCTCTGGGCGTTCTCGTGGCCATCATCCTGCTGATGATCATGAACCGCGACAACAAGCCCTCCACCTTCCTGAACGATTCCGAGCGCATGCTGTCCACCGTGGGCCCCCTGTCCATGCTGCCCATGCTGCTGGCCTGCCTGGGCTCTGTGTTTACCGCTGCCGGTGTCGGCGATGTGATCTCTGACCTGGTCAGCCACATCATCCCCGAGGGCAATGTGAACGCCGGTATCGTGGTGTACGCCATCGGCATGATGCTGTTCACCATGATCATGGGCAACGCCTACGCCGCCATCACCGTGATGACCGTGGGCATCGGCTACCCGTTCGTGCTGGCCCACGGCGCAAACCCGGTGGTCATCGGCATGCTGGCTTTGACCTGCGGCTTCTGCGGCACCCTGTGCACCCCCATGGCTGCAAACTTCAACACCGTGCCCGTGGCACTGCTGGATATGAAGAAGCCCATGGGCGTCATCAAGAATCAGGTTCCTGTCGCCATCATCATGATGGTGGTCCAGATCGTGATGATGATCCTCCTGAAGTGATTTTTTGTTGTTAGATCGAGTGATACAATGGAACAAGCAATTCAGCACGGAGCCGATATCATTATTCGCGACTGGGTCCGGCTCCGTGCAGGCGAACGCATCTTGATCGTATCCAGCCAGAAGTATGCTGTCGAGGTGGCAGCCATGCAGCAAGCCGCACAGGCGGTGGGCAGCGTGGCGGATGTGTTGATGCTGGACGACCTGCACGAGCAGGTGGGCCAGTATTTCGATGACCGCGAGGACGTCTTTGACCCCTACAACGCCGTGATCGGTGCTGCCGAGTATTCCCTCATCACCACACGGGCCGTCAAGCGGGTCATCGCCCGCCGCAACCGGTTTTTGTCGCTGCCGCTGAGCACCAGCAACGGGCAGTCACTGCTAAGCTACGACTTCCTGAACATGAGCCTGCCCAAAAGCAGGATCATGGCCAGCATCATCATGGCCTGCTACCAGAACGCCAGACACATCCATGTGACCACGGAGCTTGGCACGAACCTGGATTTCAACATCGAAGGGCGTGTGCCCGGCTTCTTCAACGGCTGCTGCCACGACGGCAAGGGCCTTTCCTCTGCCAGCGTGGAAGTGTATGTGGCACCGGTGGAGAGCGACACCAACGGCACCCTGATCCTGGACGGCTCCATGGGCTATATCGGCATCGTGGACAGCCCCGTGCGGGTGGAGCTGCGCGGCGGCCGCATCGTGGAGATCGAGGACAATGCCAGCGGCAGGCGGCTCAAGCAGTTTCTGGCCCGCTTCCACGACCCGGAGAACATGGTGGTGGCGGCGGAGTTCGGCATCGGGCTCAACACCCACTCCCGCTGTGCAGGCAACTGCTACATCGAGGACGAATCCACCTATGGCACCTTCCATATCGGGTTTGGGCGCAACATTGCGCTGGGCGGTGTGCAGGATGCTTCCGGCCATTACGATCTGGTCACCCACGCTCCCTGCATCTATGTGGACAACCGCATGATCATGGATCACGGACAGCTCACCGTTCTGGAGCCGTCCATTTATATCTGAGAATCGAGGCTTTTTACTATGAAGATTCTGCTCACTGGTTTCGACCCCTTTGGCGGCGAGACCGTCAACCCCGCTTTTGAGGCGGTGAAGCTGCTGCCCGACACCATCGCCGGTGCCGAGATCGTCAAGCAGGAAGTGCCCACCGAGTTCATCCGTGCCGGTGAGGTGCTGGAAGCTGCCATTCAGGCAAACCAGCCCGATGTGGTCATCTGCATCGGTCAGGCCGGCGGCCGCTCCGCCATCACCCCGGAAAAGGTGGCCATCAACCTGATGGACGGCCGCATCGCCGACAACGCCGGTTATCAGCCCATCGACGTGACCATCCAGGAGGACGGCGAGACCGCCTACTTCACTTCCCTGCCCGTGAAGGCCATGGTGCAGAGCATCAAGGATGCAGGCATCCCCTCCGCCCTGTCCTACACTGCAGGCTCCTATGTGTGCAACTACCTGATGTACACCCTGCTGTACCTCATCGACAGGAAGTACCCCAACATCCGGGGCGGCTTCATCCATGTGCCTTACGCCATGGAGCAGGTGGTCAACAAGCCCCTGGGCACCCCCAGCATGGACCTGCACCAGATCGCCCGCGGTCTGGAGAAGGCCGTGGAGGCCGTTGTGAAGAACGACGCCGACCTGGCTGTGGACATGGGCACCACCCACTGAGCACCCCCGCAGAGCCCTTCAAGGCACCCGCTGTGCATCCGCATGGCGGGTGCTTTTTTGTGGATGCTGGCGCGACAGTTCCCTGTACGCTTGCGGGAAACCGGAACAGAACGATTTGAAATGGCTCCGCGTGCGCTGCGCCATAATTAGAGGAAATATTATTTTTTATTGCAACTCCGGAAAATCTGCGGATTTTCCGGAATTGCCTTTTCACCAGAGGGGTCATGGCGGGGAGTGGAATCTGATACCGGAATGACATCGCACCGGGAGGGACGTTACGGGATTCCTTTCCGCAAAACGCGAGTTCTCCTTCTGCGCTTTGGCCGCAGGCCAACAGCAGCCGATGCCGTTCCTTGTAACGGCCATTCCCGTGAGATGCAGTTCCCCGTAACGACCCTTCCCGTGAAAAAGCAAATCCGGCGGGGCCGCAGCCCTGCCGGATTTGCAAAATCTAAAATAATTTTTCTGCTATTTATGCCCAGAGCAAAGCGGAGGGCATTCTAAATCGTTTGCCTTCCAGAGAACAGGCCACTTTCCTTAACGCCCATCCGTGAAAAAACAATCCCGAAAAATCCGCAGATTTTCCGGGATTGCATATCTTTAAAAATAATTTTCCGCTGATATTGCCAGAGCAAAGCGGAGGCAATTCCAAATCGTCCTGCTTACTCCGTGATCCGCCCTGCCGCGCTGGTCTCCAAGACCGGGTAACCGGTGCGGGTGCAGCGCACGGCACAGCGGGCGCGGCCACCGGTGGTGCAGGTGAACAGGGTCAGGTTCCAGGCGTCCTCGTCGCTGGCCGTGATCATCTTGTCGATGTCGGTGGGCTGGATGGTCTCCACGTTGGTCACCTCATAGCTCCAGCGCTGGCCGTCCATGTCGGTAAAGTACACCTCGCTGCCCAGAGCCAGCCACTTGATGGGGCTGAAATGCTTGGCGTAGTTGTGGGCGCAGACCACCATATTGTCGGCGTAGGTGGAGCCGCTGTAACGGCCCGGGGCCACCTTGAGGCCCGCATAGCTCCACTCGCTCATCACGGGCAGTTCCAGCCCGATGGACGGGACGGACAGGTAGCCGATATACTCCCAGCCGTCGATCTCCGTAGCCGTCATCTCCTGCTCCGGGTCCAGCTCCGGCTGGACCACCGGCTCTTCGTCCTTCGTCTTGTCCTCCATGGTCTCGGTCAGGGTCTCTTCCAGCTTGCCCAGGGCATCCTGTGAAGCCTTGTCGGCGCGGTTGGCGTCCCACTGGTTATAGCCCAGCAGGGCCAGCGCGCCCAGAATGAGCAGGATGCCCACGATCATGCAGGCGCGGCCGATCTTCTGCTTTGTGTTCATGCCAGCGTCTCCTTCCGGTCCAGCACCCAGCCGACGGCAAACAGCAGCACGCCGCTGCAGGCCATGAACGGGATGGGCCAGTTCAGCTGGCCGCTCTGGGGCAGTGCATTGCCGTCCGGGCGGCCCGGAGCCACCGGGTTGTCCGGGGTGCCGGGGGCCACGGGGTTGTCCGGGTTGCCGGGGTTCACCGGGTTATCCGGCGTACCGGGCGACACCGGGCGGTTGGGGTCGTTGGGATTGACCGGCATGTCCGGGTTGTCGGGCTGGATGGGCTTGTCCGGTTCCGAGGGCTTCTCCGGCTTGGACGGTTTGTCCGGTTCCGAAGGCGTGCTGGGAGTTTCCGGTTCGGGCGGGGTCACCTCCTGCGTGGGCGCGCCCACCTTGGGGGTGGCGTCCACGGTGTAGAGCCAGCCGCTTTCGTCCGCCATGGGCAGCGACACCAGGAAGGAATTGATGGCCTCGTAGCCCTTGGAGTTCTCGGTCTGCACCACGAGGTACAGGCCCAGCGGCAGCGCGTCAAAGGAGACGGTGCCCTGCTCGCTGATCTTATGGGTGGTGCCGGCGGCGCGGGCGGGCAGCTTGGCTTCCAGCCTGGAAGCCAGCGTGCTGTCCGTCAGGTCACCCAGCGCAATGCCGCAGCCCGTAAAGTCGGCGGTGTACACAAAGTGCAGGTCGCCGTTGGTGCGGGCCACGTCCGCCACCTTGTACACGGTGAGTGCGCCGCCCCGCAGGGGGACGTCGTTCTGGTGGTCGTACAGGGTCACGTCCATGCTGCCGGTGCGGCTCAGGTCGATGTTGGCGCTGGCCGCGGGGGCTGCCAGCGCGGGCAGTGCACAGCACACGGCCATGCACAGCGCCAGCAGAAGAGCGGCAAACCGGTTGTTTTTGTTTTGTTTCATGGCTGCTCACTCCTCCTCGTTCTGTTTCCGTTTGCGGACCAGCAGCAGGGCTGCTGCAGCGGCCAGTGCGCCGCCCAGCACCCCGAAGGGTGCCGTGCCCATGCCGCCGGTGGACGGCAGCTCGTAGCCGGTGTAGACACGGTTCTGGATGGTAATATTGCCGGTCTGCACGCCGTTGTTGTCAATATACACGTTCCAGTTGCCGGTGGTCGTTTCCTTCACCAGGTAGTAGTACGCATTGCCCTTCTCGTCTGTCGGGGGCAGATCGGTCCCGGACCAGGTGGCAGTCCAGTTGTTACCTGCGTCCAGGTCGGCTTCGGCAAAAAACGTTTCGTCCTCGGCATTGTCGGTGTACCGCCAGACCTCGATGTGGATGCTGTCCACCGCCGGTTCCACCGGCTTTTTGGTATCCTGGTCCAGCCAGAGCTTGCTGACGGTCAGCTTGCTGTACACGTTGCTGTACTCAGCAGTGGTGGTGCCGGCGTCGCTGCCCACCTGCACATTGCGGTTCAGGTCCACCGTCTCGTCATTCACGATCAAGATGGTGGTGCCTTCAGCCACGCCTGTGGCCTTTGCAAAGGCCTGCTGCTCGTTCTCCGCGCTGGCGTTCTTGCGGAACAGCAGGTAGTGCGGGGTGGCATCCAGCTGATAGTCCGTGGGTGCTTTGGTCTCCACGAGCTTATACAGCACGTCCGGTTTCAGGCAGTTTGCAGCCTCACTATCCAGCACAGCCAGACTGGCCTGACCGTTTTCGTCCGTGGTCAGGGTACCGCTGCCGTTGCCGTTCCACTTCGTCCACTCGCTAGTCTCTTTGTTGTACTGGTAAATGGTGAACTCCGCGCCCTCCAGCGACACGCCGGAGTAGCTGTCCTTCTTGCGCAGCACGAACTGTGCGGTGGTGGCCGTTGCATCCGCCTTGACCTGGTAGGTGATGCCGCTGTCGCTGGATTCGCTGCCGTTGCTCAGGGTCACGGTGTTGCTCACCTGGTAGCTGGCGGCAGCACTGCCATCCTTCACATTGCAGTCATACACAAGGATCAGGGCCGCCATATTGGGGATCTCCATATGGAGCCAGCCGTCCTTGTCCGCTTCCAGGATGCGGTACATGTTGCGCGGCACCTCTTTGCCGGTGGTCACGCCGTCTGTTTCGTTGTAATCGTAAAAATACAACTTGACCGAGTTGATATCGCCGGTGGCGATGGCACCATTGGTGGTGCTGATGTTATCCCACAGCTCGATCTTCTCCGCTTTGGTCTGCCCGGCCGACAGATCATCGCCGGCCGGGTTGATGACCACCTGATAGTGCAGCTTCCGGTCGTTGCCGGAGTCCTGCCAGCCGGTCTTTTTCACCTGCTCCACCTTGCGGGTGACGGTGGTGGTGGTGGTCTGGGTCAGTTCGCCCCAAGTGGCGGTGTTGGTGTAGATCAGCTTGCCCACCGAGGGGTTCTTCCAGGTGGGATCGTCGCTCACGCTCACTTCATACTGGATGCGGATGCGGTGTTCCTCCTGCCCCGACTGGTTGTAGTTTCTGATTTTAATGGTGAGCTGCCGGGTAGTTTCGTCATACGTTGCCGTCGCCCAGTCTACATTTTTATCCTTGATCTTTACAAAGTCGCCCTCATCCAGCGCGATCTTGACATTATCCACCTTGAAGCCGACGTTTTTCGGCAGGGTGTCGGTAACCGTGATCTCGTCCCTATCATCGGCGGAGGTCTGCAGCACCAGCTGATAGTGGAGGTTGTTGCCGCTGAGGTCGCTCAGCTCGAAGCTGTTGCTGCCGGTCAGGTAGCTGGTCTCATCGCCGCTGCTCTTTGCGGCCACGCCCTTTTCAAACTGCTTGTAGCTGCGGTAGGTATCGGTGTCCGAGGCCTCGCCGCTCACGCCTTGGATATGGATGGTGTTCTTATAGGTCCACACCTCACCGGTGGGCACGTCGTCGCGCTCCTCGTGGGTGGGGATGCCGGTCACCGAGATGCTGCGCACGGGGTTATTCTGGTCCCCGGCTCTCACATGGATGGTAAAGCTGCGCACACGGGTGAACGAGTTATTTGCGTCCACCTTCTCGGTGCCGTTTCTCTGTGCATAATAGGTCATCTCGATGGTGTTGCCCGCCGCGACGGCCTGCTCATAGGTCAGCTTCGTGTTGTCGAGCATGGTCAGGGTCAGATTGGCCTTGATGGCGTCATCCAGCTCTTTTGCAATGGCATAGTGGGTGTCCTTTTTTTCCTCGCCTTGGTCGTTCTCAGCGTCGTCCAGCACATCCCACAGGGTAAACTCCGCTTCACCGGCCTTGTTGGTGGCCGAGAGGTTCCAGGTGGGGTTCTTGCCGCTGGCGGCGAGTTTTTTGCTCAGGGTCCAATCGCCCTGCTGCAGGCTGACCTTATCGCTGGCCGTGAAGGTTATGCCGTCCTTGGAGGCCGTGGCAGTGTTGGTCACGTCGCCGCCGCCGATGGGAGTGGTGGTGCGGAAGGTGATCTCCAGCTTGTTCCGGCCATTCATATCAGCGGACGTGATGGTGTAGCCTTTGCCGTTGTTCAGGAATTCCTCCGCGCTGATCTTTTTCCCGCCGACGTTTACTTCGCCCACGATCTGTACGCCCTTCGGCAGAGCATCATTGACCACATAGCCCACAAGGAAGTTGCCGGTGATGACCGGATTGGGCACGCTGACCGTGATCTTCCACTCGATCTGACCATCCTCCGGCTTGTACTCGCCCTTCTTGGTGATGCGCTCCTGTTTCATGGTCAACTTCTGGTTGTAGCCGGACGGACCCAGCCCCTCTACATAGGCCACCGCACGGTTGAGAATGATGCCGGTGCCGTCGTTCGAGTTGTTGAAGGATCTGCTGTCAAACAACACGGAGTAGCACCAGAGATACTTTTCGCCTGCATCCAGGGCCGGGAGGTTTTCAATTTTAACGGTCTTGGTGTCCGTTCCTTCCGTCAGAGTGTACGTCGGGAAGGACGTCTGCTTTGTCAGCATCCCCTGGGCATCCACCTTGTAAAGAACAAAGCTGTCTGTAATATAAGTGCCCAGCAGCTTATACATATCGCTATTTCCTTGGTTCAGGGTATCGGTGATGGTCACAGGATTTTTGGTGCCATTCGTGGTCTCAACGCCGACCACATAGTTCACCTTGAAGGTGCCGTCGGGCAGATTCTCCACCAGTGGCTTCCAGATACCCGGATAGCTGCTGTAGCGGCCATCTGCCGCGCCGAGCTTGTAGAGGACCACATCCGCTTTTTTCGGCTCGATGGTCAGGGTGCAGCCGTCCTTGAACTCGATCTTCTTGTTTTCGTCAAAGTTGTCGGCGCTCGCCGTAACGGCGGCCTTGAAGGTACCGGTGAATGTCAGGCCGCCCTTCTCGTCGGTGCCGATGAACCTTTGGTCCGTAAAGGTCAGGGTCACTGTGCCGTTGGTGTCAACGGTGAAGCTGCCCACGACCTTTGCATTGCCGGCCTCGTCCTTGTCGGACTCATCCACGATGTTGCCCGTCGTCACATCCGGCATGGGCAGGCCTTTGGGCAGCTGGTAGGTCAGGGTATTGTGGTCGGGCGTCAGCACACCGGCAGTCACGGTATACTTCAGGTTAACGCGGACGTGGGTGCCGCTTTCCACGGTCACGTTGCCCGCGCCGATAGGCGTCCATGTTTTCCCGTCGGTCGTCTTTTCATAATTGACAGCCGTGATCCAGGTCTTCAGGTCGTAGGGGTCCCCGGCAGCCAGCAGGGCGATGCCGTAGGGGTCGGCGTCACCCACCCATTCCACCGTAGCCCCAAAGCCATCCTCATCTTCCAGCAGCGCATAGCTGCCGTCCAGCTCCTCCTGGGAGCCTGCCGGGTCCTCCGGGGCCACAGCGGTGGTCTCGGCGGCATAGGCGCCGGTCACCGAGATGACACTGGTCACGTCGGACATGGCAGCGGGCACCTCGGCCACCTTGCCGTCCACGTTGCCGGAGATCACGGTCAGGGTCCCGGCGTCGGGGTCCACGGCGGACACGACGCCCACCGTCTCGGTGGTCACGGTGCGGGTGTCCACCTGCGGCTCGGAAGCCGTGAGCTGAGCGGCGGTGTCGGGGTCCTCGTCCAGGTCCAGCAGGGCGATGCCATAGGAGCTCTCGTCCACGGCCACCTGCTCGGTGGTGAGGGTGTTGTAGATGACGATATCGCCGGGCCTTGCGGTGGAGCCGTCGGCGTCGGTGAGCCACTGGGAGCCGCGCAGGTCACTGTGCAGGGCCATCACGCCCGCACGCTGGGGCACCACCGTCTGGGGCACACCTGCAAAGTGCAGGCAGTAGGACAGGAACATCACGTCCCAGGCGCCGTAGGGGTTGCCGTACCAGGCACCATAGCGGGAGTAGCCGCGCAGCACCTGCTGGTCCTCCACATCCAGCTTGAAGTTCTTGTCGCTCTGCTGGTAGTCCAGCTGGGACTTTGCCACGGTGAGCAGGTCCTCGGCCCAGTTGCCGTTCAGGGCCACGTTGGCCGCGGCCTGCCATTCCTCGGCAGTCTCCACGTCGGCCTGGGTATCGGCCAGGCACTCCACGGTGTGGTGGTGCTCCGGGATGGTGCACACCAGCTCCTCGGTGTAGCAGGCGTCGGTGTGATGATGCAGCACCGGCTCCTCCGGGGTGGTCTCGGCCGGCTCAGGGGGCAGGTCCACCACGGGGCGGCTGGCAGGCATTTCCTGATAGGCGGGGTTGGGTTCTTCCACCAGTTCGCCTTCGTCCAGGCCGCACACCAGCTCATACTCGGTGGTGTAGCAGCTGTCGTCGTGGATATGCTCGAACTCGCCGCAGATGAGCGCACCGTACTCGTCAAAGCAGTCGTCGGTGTGCTCGTGCTCTTCCTGACAGCAGGTCAGCACCCGGTGCTCCTCGTAGCAGGCATCGGTGTGCTCATGGGGCACCCAGATGGTCTCCGGCTCGGTCTGCACCGGCTCTTCCAGCTCTTCCGGCTCGGCCGCGCTGTAGGCGGACACCGGATCGGCGCTGCTGTCCGAAGAGGTGACGGGCGTTTCCGGCTCGCCCTCCTCGTAACCGCAGGTGAGCACTTTTTCGTAGCAGGCCGCCGTGTGCTGGTGCTCCTCGTAGCCGCAGTGGTAGTCGGCAGTCATGGTGATGCCCACCCCATGGAGCTGCCAGTTGACGAACAGGGTGGTGAGCAGGGCCAGCACCAGCATCATGGCCACATAGCGCCGGGCCTGTACATGCTGCCTGCGGAACCGCTCGATCAACCCGTTGATGATATCCTTCATAGTAAACACGTCCTCTTGGTTCGCTCTGTGCCCTGGCAGCCGCACACCGCTGCAGGCCCACAGAAGGGTCAGTCCATCGTTTGCGCAACAAAAGCGTCACAAAATTTGTTCGATACATTGTTATTATACCATTTTAGGGCGTTCGTTTCAACTCAGGGGCGTGCTTTTCCGGCAAAAGAGTGCACACGATGCGCACCATGCAAGGGGTCAGGGGCAGCCACAGCACCGTGCAGCCCAGATTGAACAGGGTGTGGGCGTTGGCGATCTGCCGGGCCAGCACGGCGCTCTCCGGCCCGTGGGGCGAGACCAGCCGCACCAGCGCGGTGAACTGGGGCAGCAGCAGCCAGCACACCGCTGCCCCGGACAGGTTGAACAGGGCGTGGGCCGCCGCCAGACGTTTGGCGTCCCGGCTCTGCCCCACCGATGCCAGCACCGCCGTGACGGTGGTGCCGATGTTGTCCCCCAACAGCACCGGGATGGCTCCCGCAAGGCCCAGCAGGCACCCGCCGTCCGGCCCGGAGCGGGCGGCCGCCTGCTGCAGCACCGCAATGGTGGCGGAGCTGCTCTGCACCACAAGGGTCATGCCCAGCCCTGCCAGCAGGCCCAGGCCGGGGCGATGCCGCACCTGGGCCATCCACTGCCGGAACACCGGCCCCGCTGCCAATGGCTCCATGGCCTCGGCCATGACCGCAATGCCCTCAAACAGCAGGCCGAACGCAAACAGCGCCTGCCCGGCTGCGTGCAGACGCCCGCGCCCCGCGAACCAGAGCAGCAGCCCCGCCACCAGCAGCAGGTACCGGGCATCCTCCAGCCGGAAGGCCAGCAATTGCGCGGTGACCGTGGTGCCGATGTTGGCTCCGAACACCACCGGCACGGCCCGCTGCAGGGTCAGCAGCCCGGCCCCCACAAGGCCCAGCACCAGCACCGTGACCGCCGAGCTGCTCTGCACCACCGCCGTGACCGCCGCCCCCGTGAGCACCCCGGCCAGCGGGTGGGCCGTGAGCCGGGCAAGGGCCTGCCGCAGGGTGTCCCCCGCCGCCTGCTGCAAAGCGTCCGTGAGGGTGTCCATACTGTATAAGAAAAGTGCCGCCCCGCCGAACAATTGCAGGATCATCCACAAACGCTGTTCCATGCCCGATGCCCCCTTTGCTTTATGTGTATGCGGGACACAAACGTTTGTGAACTTTTGTGAAACAATCCCTGCAGGGGGTTGCAATCCGGCCTGCAAAAGGCTATTATTGTCAAGCGTTAACAGTTAACAGCTGTTAAGTAATTTTTGAGAGGAGAGATCGCGTGTCTGAGGAATCCACGTTGAGTTTCCGTGGGCTTTGCCGCTACATCCACCGGCTGAGCAAAGCATCCAAGGCCGGCATGAAGGCCGCTCTGGCCGACTGCCCCAAGCGCCACTTCCCCATGCTGGAAGGGCTGCTGGGCTGCATTCGGCTCCATGGACAGGACGGTGCCGTTTATATCTCCGATCTTGTTCAGGAGCTTCATCAACCGCTTCCTGCCATTTCCCGCACGGTGCGGCAGATGGAGCAGGACGGCCTTGTGGAACGCTTTGCCGACCCTGCCGACCGCCGCAAGACGCTGGTGCGTTTCACGCCCAAGGGATACGAGGCCTGCCGACAGTGCGAGGCTGCTCTTGGGGACTACTTTTCCAGTGTCATGGCCCGGCTGGAGCCGGAACAGCTGGCCCAGATGGAAGCGCTGCGCGGCGCGCTGATGGAAGCCATTCTTGCGGAAAACGCTGCGCGTACCACCAAACCGAAGGGAGAACCAAACCATGACAAAGATCTTTAAGCAGCTGGCCCGTCACTGGGCCGTCTGCCTCGTGGTGTTCGCACTGCTGTTCGTGCAGGCCTACTGCGATCTGTCGCTGCCGGACTACACCAGCAAGATCGTGGACACCGGCATCCAGCAGGGCGGCATCGAAAGCCCCCTGCCCGACACCGTGCGGCAGAGCACGCTGGATGCCCTCTCGCTGCTGATGCGCGAGGAGGACGCCGCTGCCTTCCAGAACGCCTACACCGCCGACGGCGATGTGCTGCGCCTGCGCACCGACCTGACCGCCGACGAGCGCACTGCGCTGGAAGATGCCGTGACCACGCCGGACATCGTGCTGTATCTGGCGGCCGCCCAGGCAGCCAACACCCCCGCCGGGCAGACCGGCATGGGCATGACCGGCCTTGCGGACCTGCAGGCCTCCGGTGCCGACCGCAATCCCGACACGGAAACCGAGACTGCGGCCCCCACGGCGGAGGACCTGGACACCGTGTGCGGCCAGTTTGCCGCCATGAGCCAGATGCCCGGCTTCCGCCGCGACGCCGTGCAGCAGCAGCTGACCGGTGCCATCGGCCAGCTGGACGACACCGTGGTGGAGAACCTGAAGAGCCAGGCTCTGCTGCTGGTGGGGCTGGAGTACGAGGCCCAGGGCATTGCCCACGCTGTGCAGATGCACTATTTATATAAGGTAGGCGGCCAGATGCTGGCCCTGACCCTGCTGATGGTGGCCGTGTCCATCGCGGTGGGCTTCCTGGCCTCCCGGGTGTCCGCCGCCATCGGCCGCGACCTGCGCCGCGAGACCTTCTCCAGCGTCATCCACTTCTCCAATGCGGAGATCGAGAACTTCTCCACCGCGTCCCTCATCACCCGCACCACCAACGACATCCAGCAGGTGCAGTTCGTCTGCGTCATGCTGCTGCGCATGGTGGCCTATGCGCCCATTCTGGGCATCGGCGGTGTGCTCCATGTGGTGGGCAGCCGCTCGGGCCTGTCCTGGATCGTGGTGCTGGACGTGGCTGCGCTGCTGCTGCTCATCCTCTTCCTGATGAGCGTAGCCATGCCCAAGTTCAAGATCATGCAGACGCTGGTGGACCGGCTGAACCTCGTCAGCCGCGAGATCCTCACCGGCATCATGCCGGTGCGTGCCTTCAGCCGGGAAGCCTTTGAGGAGGCTCGTTTCGACAAGGCCAACAAGGACCTGATGGGCACCCAGCTGTTCACCAACCGCGCCATGGTGGCCATGATGCCCTTTATGACCCTGATCATGAACGGCACCAGCCTGCTCATCGTCTGGTTCGGCGGCAAGGCCATGGATGCCGGAACTATGCAGGTGGGCGAGATGATCGCATTCATCACCTACACCATGCAGATCGTCATGTCCTTCCTGATGCTGGCCATGGTGGCCGTCATGCTGCCCCGTGCCGGTGTGGCCGCAGACCGCATCGACGAGGTCATCCGCACCAAGGCCACCATCCACGACCCGGACGAAGCCGACGCCAAGGCCGCAAAGGAGCACAAGAACTGGCAGGGCGTGGTGGAGTTCCACGACGTGAGCTTCCGCTTCCCCGGTGCCGACAGCGACGCACTGGAGCACATCAGCTTTACCGCAAAGCCCGGCGAGACCACTGCCATCATCGGCTCCACCGGCTGCGGCAAGAGCACCCTGCTCAACCTGATCCCCCGCTTCTACGACGTGACCGGCGGCAGCGTGACCGTAGACGGCATCGACGTGCGCCAGATGCCCCAGGCACAGCTGCACGACCTGCTGGGCTATGTGCCCCAGAAGGGCGTGCTGTTCAGCGGCACCATCGACAGCAACCTGAAGTTCGGCGGGGACCACATCACCGACGCCGCCGTGAAAAAGGCCGCTGCCATCGCACAGGCCACCGAGTTCATCGACGCAAAGCCGGAGGGCTACGCAAGCCCCATCGCACAGGGCGGTTCCAACGTGTCCGGCGGCCAGAAACAGCGCCTGTCCATTGCCCGTGCCATTGCCAAGGACCCCAAAATTTATCTGTTCGACGACAGTTTCTCGGCCCTGGACTACAAGACCGACGTGGCCCTGCGCCGCGCCCTGAAGGCCCAGACCGACAACGCCACCGTCATCATCGTGGCACAGCGCATCTCCACCGTGCTGCACGCAAACCAGATCCTGGTGCTGGACGAGGGCCGTCTGGTGGGCAAGGGCACCCATGCCCAGCTCATGGTCAGCTGCCCGGAGTATCAGGAGATCGCCCGCAGCCAGCTGAGCCAGAAGGAACTGGACCTTGAACAACTGAATCCGGAAAAGGAGGGTGTGTGATATGCCAAGACCCGGACGCATGACCACCGAGCGCGCCAAGGACTTCAAGGGCACGCTGCGGCAGCTCCTCCAGACCATGAGCCACTACAAACTGCCGCTCATCACGGCCATTGTCTTTGCCATTCTGTCCACCATCTTCAACATTGCCGGCCCCAAGGTGCTGGCCAAAGCCACCACGGCCCTTGCCACCGGCTGGATCGCCAAGCTGCGGGGCACCGGCAGCATCGACTTTGTGTATATTGGCCGGGTGCTGCTGTTTTTGCTGGGCATGTACCTGCTGAGCAGCGCCTTCAGCTTTATCCAGGGCTGGCTGATGACCGGCCTTTCCCAGAAAGTCTGCTACGACTTCCGCCGCCAGATCAGCCAGAAGATCGACCGCCTGCCCCTGGCCTACTTTGAAAAGCGCACCGTGGGCGAGGTGCTGTCCCGCATCACCAACGATGTGGACACGCTGGGCCAGAGCCTGAACCAGAGCATCACCCAGCTCATCACCAGCGTGACCACCATGATCGGCGTGCTGATCATGATGCTGTCCATCAGCCCCCGCATGACCCTCATCGCCCTGCTGATCCTGCCGGTGTCCCTGGCCTTGGTGCTGGTGGTGGTCAAGTTCAGTCAGAAATATTTTAAGGCCCAGCAGGCCACCCTGGGCGTGGTGAACGGCCAGGTGGAAGAGGTCTATGCCGGCCACAACGTGGTCAAGGCCTTCAACCGCGAGGCCGTGGTGCTGAACGACTTCAACGCCGCCAACGACAAGCTCTATGAATCCGCCTGGAAGAGCCAGTTCCTCTCGGGCCTGATGATGCCCATCATGAACTTTGTGGGCAACCTGGGCTATGTGGCGGTGGCCATCGTGGGCAGCATCTTTGCCGCCAACGGCACCATCACCATCGGCGACATCCAGGCCTTCATCCAGTACGTCAAGAACTTCACCCAGCCCATCCAGCAGCTGTCGCAGGTGTCCAACATGCTGCAGAGCATGGCCGCTGCCGCCGAGCGGGTGTTCGAGTTCCTGAACGAGCCGGAAGAGGACCAGACCGCCGACCCGGCCCGCCGGGCAGATCCCGCCTGCATCGACGGTCAGGTGACCTTCGACCATGTGCGCTTTGGCTACACCCCGGACAAAACCATCATCCACGACTTCAGCTGTACGGTGAAGCCCGGCCAGAAGGTGGCCATCGTCGGCCCCACCGGCGCGGGCAAGACCACCATGGTCAAGCTGCTCATGCGCTTCTACGATGTGGACGCCGGTTCCATCACCCTGAACGGCCACGATGTGCGCGACTTTGACCGCAGCGCTCTGCGCGAGGGCTTCGGCATGGTGCTGCAGGACACCTGGCTGTTCAAAGGCACCATCCTGGAGAACATCCGCTACGGCCGTCTGGACGCCACCGACGAGGAGGTCATTGCCGCCGCAAAGGCTGCCAACGCCGACCACTTCATCCGCACCCTGCCCGGCGGCTACCAGATGGAGCTGAACGAGGACGCTTCCAACGTGAGTCAGGGCCAGAAGCAGCTGCTCACCATCGCCCGCACCATTCTGGCCGACAACCGCATCCTGATTCTGGATGAGGCCACCAGCAGTGTGGACACCCGCACCGAGCAGCGCATCCAGACCGCTATGGACCGCTTGATGGAGGGCCGCACCAGCTTTGTCATCGCCCACCGCCTGTCCACCATCAAGGACGCCGACCTCATCCTTGTGATGCGGGACGGCGACATCGTGGAGCAGGGCACCCACGACCAGCTGCTGGCCGCCGGCGGCTTCTATGCCGACCTGTACAACAGCCAGTTCGAGGACGTGGTGGAGTAAAGCACCGATATTTTAAAAACCGGGAGCATCTGCGGATGTTCCCGGTTTTTTCACACCTCTATTTTTTCCAGCTCCACCCCGAACAGCTGCTTTGTCAGCGGCGGCAGAACCTGCTGCAGCTCCTGCACGTACTCCTGCACCACCGGGTCCGGGTCGGCCCGGGTCACGATGCCAAAGCGATGGCCCCGGTCCCAGTCCAGTATCCGGACAAAATCCATGTCCGGCCTGCGGTAGTACACGCCCGGGATCATCTTCAGCGATGTCACCGGATACTGTGCGCTCCGTGACATCTCCATCCGGATGATCTCCGCGCCCCGACGGGTTCCCTCCCGGAACAGCGCCGATTCATAGATGCTCTGATCCATGTTATCGACCGGCATCCAACGGTATTGCAGCGCCTGCTCCAGCGTGAGCCGGCCTTTTGGCATATCTTCCGGTGCATGAAATGGGATACAGAACTCCGGCACATAAAAAACCGGCGTAAATGCCAGCCCCTGTGCGTGGATCTCTGTACAGTCCAGCTGAAAGGAAAGATCTGCATCCCCCTTTTGCAAAGCGTTCCAGACGTCACTGCGGCGCACACAACGTCGGAGCACCGGCGAAAAACGGATGCACAGTTCTCCGGTCAGTGCAAACAGATCGTAACCGAACATCCGCAGCGCCTCATGGCAGTATGCGATCAGGATATGCCGCTCCGGAGGATCTGTATGCTGCTGCACCGCCTGCGCATGTTTTACCGCATTTTGGTAAAGATTCAGTATCATCTTTGCCTGTGGGTAAAAATCCTGCCCTGCAGGGGTCAACACGACCCTGCGTGGCACATGCTGAAACAGTTCAATCTTCAGTTGACCTTCCAAAGTACGTATCTGCTGTGAAAGTGCTGACTGCGAAATATACAGTGCGTCTGCCGCAGCTGAAAAACTATTCATCTCCACAATTTTAACAAATCCTTCCAGTGCGCTTTCGTTCATTTCCAGCAGCTCCTCTTATATTAGGATACTCTAAATTATAATATAAGATAAATGAATTGTAAACTCCTGCCTTTCATGCTAACATTGTTAATGTTTCAGCAATATATATATGCTGTATGTATCACACACGAAGAAGAAAAAACACAGGAAAGAGAGAAAAGCATGAACAAGATCTCCCGCAAAGGCTTTCTGAAGATCGCCGCTGCCGCCGCCATGAGCGGTGTCACTGCCGGTGCTCTGGCTGCCTGCAATGCAGCCTCCACCTCCACCGCTGCTTCCGGCAGCGCTGCCGCTTCCGGTGCAACCGGCACCTACATCCCCGGCACCTATGAGGGCACTGCCGAGGGTATCTCCTCCACCGTCAAGGTCACAATGACCTTCTCTGAGAACGCTGTCACCGACGTTGTAGTTGACACCTCTGGTGAGACCGCATCCTACGGTGCTGCTGCCGCAGATGAGCTGCGCGAGCAGTTGATGGCTGCCGGTTCTGCCGAGATCGACGGTGTTTCCGGTTCCACCGTCACCTCCAATGCCGTGATGAAGGCTGCCAAGAGCTGCTACGCACAGGCCAAGGGCGAGGCTGTTGTCACCAGCGTACAGCTGCCCACCGGTGATGACACCGATTGGCTCGGCAAGGAACCTGACATCGACGAAGCTGCCATCACAGAGACCTGGGACACCGACATCGTCATTGTTGGCGCAGGCAACGGCGGCATGTGTGCCGCTGCTTTTGCCGCCAAGAACGGCCTGAATTTCCGTATCATCGAGCAGAACGCCGCCGTTATGGACACCCGCCACTGGTATGGCACCATCGACAGCAGCGAAGCACAGAAGCAGGGCGTTCCCCCGGTGGACCGTGCCGAGCTGCTGAGCGAGATCTCCCGTTCTATGGGCGGCCGCTGCGACCAGCGTGTGGTCAAGACCTGGATCAACGAGTCTGCCGCCATGCATGACTTCGTTGCCAGCATCCTGGAAAACGAACCTTATAACTATGTGTGCAACCTGACCTCCGGCGATGAAGCCAAGTGGCCGGATGACACCCAGGTGAGCCAGACCAAATTTATGTTCCCCGTGCAGCAGGTAGACTACCGCGCCGGTGAAAAGCCCCGCAACGTGGTGTTCCAGGAGTACATTGAGAGCCTCGGCTACGGCGTTGACTTCAACACCGGTCTGGCTAAGCTGGAAAAGGACGCAGACGGCCGCATTACCGGTGTGATCGCACAGAATACTGAGGATGGTCACTTCATCCGCATCCATGCAGCCAAGGGCGTTCTGCTGGCCTGCGGCGGCTATGCCGGCAACCCCTACATGATGGAGCAGTTGGACCCGCTGGGCACCAGTGTGACCACTGCCTGCTCCTATACGCCTGCCGACAAGGGTTACGGCATCCGTGCCGCGATCTGGGCAGGTGCACATCTGGATGCAGAGCCCGCTCCCGTCCTGTTCGACCGCGGCCTTGTGGCACCCGGCGTGGATGCCGGCTATGTGGATGCCCCCTCTGCCTTTGGCGGCAAGGCCTTCCCCGGCACTGTGGGTCAGTACAACCCCGGCAGCCAGCCCTTCCTGAAGGTCAACCGCCATGGCGAACGCTTTATGAATGAGAGTCAGGAGTACGACAACGCTTCTCACGCTTCCTTCCAGCAGCCGGGTCATGTTTATGCCATGATCCACGATGCAAACTACTTTGAGGATGTTACCCGCTTCCACACCATCGGCTGCTCTGCCATCACCCGTCTGATTCCCGGCGGCATGGAAAAGAAGCTGGAACAGTACGCCGAAGAAGGCCTGATCATGAAGGCGGACACCATTGAAGAGCTCGCCGACAAGATGGGCTTTACCGGTGCCGACAAGGACAACTTTGTAGCCACCGTTGCCCGCTACAACGAGCTGTACGACAAGCAGAACGATGAGGACTTCGGCAAGCCTGCAAGCCGTTTGAGCGCCATCCGCACCGCTCCCTTCTACGGCTGCTGGCTGGGTGCCTCTCTGCTGTGCAGTATGCAGGGCATCTCCATCACCGAGAACTGCCAGGCCAAGGACAGCAACAATGAGCCGATCCCCGGTCTGTATATCACCGGTGATATGTCCGGCAGCTTCTTCCAGAACAACTATCCCTGCGTCATGGGCGGTACTGCCTGCGGTCGTACCCTGACCTTTGCCATTAAATCCATCAAGCAGATGGCAGGCTTGGAGAACGCCTGATAAGGCGCAGTTCTCCCGCATAGATCCAACATTCCTTCTTTTCTTCTTTTTCATGTGAAGAGGGGCGGTCCCGGTCGGGGCTGCCCCTCTTTGCTGTTTTGCCCCGCACGCCCCCCCTACACAAATGCCCGCGATTGTGCTATGATAGGGCTGAGCAGCCGGTTTGCTGCAAACAACCGGCAAAGCATCGAGGTGTATTGTACAATGTCTGAACTTCTTGAGACGCTGCGGCAGGAGGGCGTGGACCCGGCCCTGCTTTCTGCGGTAGAGGAATATCGTGCCGCCCATCCGCTGGACGCTGCGCTGCGGCCCCGCATCCCGGCCCCGGCCTTTACCTACTACGGCAAAGAGGTGTGGGAGCAGGCGCTGGCCGCCCTGCTCTGCGGCGAAAACCTGCTGCTGGCGGGCGGCAAGGCCACCGGCAAGAACGTGCTGGCCGAGAACCTCTCCGCCGCCTTCGGCCGCCCCGCGTGGGACATCTCGTTCCATGTGAACATGGACGCGGCCTCCCTCATCGGCATGGACACCTTTGCCGACGGACGGGTGGAGTTCCGCCCCGGACCGGTGTACCGCTGCGCCCAGTGCGGCGGCTTTGGCGTGCTGGACGAGATCAACATGGCCAAGAACGAAGCGCTGGCCGTGCTGCACGCAGTGCTGGACTTCCGCCGCGCCATTGACGTGCCCGGCTACGACCGCATCCCGCTGGCCGAGGAGACCCGCTTCATCGCCACCATGAACTACGGCTACGCCGGTACCCGGGAGCTGAACGAGGCCCTGACCTCCCGCTTCGTGGTCATCCAGATGCCCACCATCACCCAGGACAACCTGGAAAAGCTGCTGCGGGCACAGTTCCCGGATCTTGCCGCGAAGTACGCCCACCAGTTCGCCCTGCTGTTCCTCGACTTGCAGAAAAAGTGCGACAGTGCGGAAATTTCCACCAAGGCACTGGACCTGCGCGGCATGCTGGACGCGCTGCGCCTGATCCGCCGCGGCATCCCCGCAGGGGCCGCGCTGGACATGGGCATCACCAACAAGGCCTTTGACAGCTACGAGCAGGGCCTGATCCGCGACGTGATCGCGGCCCGCATCCCGGCCAAACTGGATGCGGCCAAGCTGTTTGCCTGATGGAAGCCCAGAGCTACACCGCACAGGAGCGGCGGGCGGCCAATCAGGTCTGGGCGGCTGCGGGCGCCTATGGCTTTGAGCCGCTGTTTCTGGCCCACAACACCGACGGCACGGTGGATTTTTACATGAACACCATCGTGGGCCTTGTGCACAAATATTACGGAGATCCGCTTGTAAACCGCATCTTTGACCGCTGGGCGGGCGATCTGCGGCAGGCCATGCTGGACGATCTGGCGTGGCTGTACCTCGAAAACGCGGCCTACCGGCTGGAGCTGCCCCACCGCCCGGTGCTGGAAGCGCTGCGCTCTTCTCACGCCGACTACTTTTTTGCCATCCAGTACAAACTTTCCCGGCAGGAGTGGATGGCCAGGAACCAGCTGGTGTACACCATGCAGGCGGCCCGCTGGCGCAGCGTGCTGGGGCGCAATCTGCCCGTGATGACTCCCTACGAGAGCGGGTTGTTCCGGGCGCTGGCCCCGGACACCGCCCCGCAGCCGGACCAATTGCAGGACGCCCTGCTGGCCGTGTACGCAAGGTTTGACCTCTTCGACGGCACCGTGCATCCGAAAGCGGCGCTGCACCTGCATCTGGACGGCCTGCTGGCCACCCTTGCCACCAAGGCCCTGCCCACCCAGATGATCAAGACCGACCGGGTGACCGTGGAGCACTCCAACGCCGTGGACGCCGCCGGCAGCGGCCCCAGCGTGGACAAACGGCAGGCCCACATCACCCTGAAGCAGAACGCCGCGCAGGACCGCGCCTACATCGAGAGCTGCTTCGGCCGCTCCCTCTACCCGCCGGAGCGGCTGCGCAAGGCCGAACAGGAGCTGTGCACCGGGGTGCATCTGGGGTGCCATTTGTGGTTCAGCGCGGGCGTGCCCAGCCCGGAACAGGCCCCCACCCCGGAGGCCCGGCATCTGGCCGAACAGGCCGAGCTGCAGGCCGACCGCAACCGCGCCTACTACGCCAAAAATCAGGAGCTGCACCGCAGCGTGGTGCTGCGGCTCACCGAGCAGATCCGCAACTGCATTCTGGTGCATCAGCAGCCCAACGCGCGGGTGGCCCGCAGCGGCAATGTGGACCCCGGGCGGGTGTGGCGCGCCCCGCTTTTGAACGATGACCGGGTGTTTTTGTGCGCCGAAGAGGAAAATCACCCCGCCTTTACGGTGGACCTGCTGCTGGACGCTTCCGCCTCCCGCCTGCACTGTCAGGAGGTCATCGCGGCGCAGGGGTCCATCCTGGCCGAGAGCCTGGCCAACTGCGGCATCCCGGTGCGGGTGAGTGCCTTCAGCAGCCTGCGGGGCTACACCGTGCTGCGGGTGCTCAAGGACTTTGCCGACAAAAACCGCCAGAACATCAACCGCTATTTTGCCTCCGGCTGGAACCGCGACGGCCTGGCCCTGCTGGCGGCGGGCGATCTGCTGGACTTTGCCCCCGGCCCCGCCCCGCGGCACCTGCTCATCCTGCTGACCGATGCTTCCCCCAACGACAGCCGCCGCATCCCGCCCAGCCCGGAAAACCCGCTGGGCTGCGGCTACGAGGACGCCGCCGGTGTGGCCGACGCGGCCGCCCAGGTGCGCGCGCTGCAGCGCAAAGGCATCCGGGTGTCGGCAGTGTTCATGGGCGAGGACCGCTCCGCCGCCGACGCTGCCCGCATCTACGGCAAGAACATGGCCCGCATCCGCGGCATGGACCAGCTGGCCCGCGCCGCCGGCCGCCTGATCCAGAACGAGATCCGGGAGCTGGGAGATTGAGAGATTGCCTTCCCCTTTTGGGGGAAGGCTTTTTTGTTGTCCGGCACACAACCGCTTCGGGCATTTTACAACCAACCGTCGCGTTGTATTTTGGAGCAGTTCCGGGGTGTTCGCAAAAATCTGGTTGTTTTTGCAAACTTTTAGTTGTTTTTTGTCGTAGTTTATGCTATACTATGTTCAGACGAACCACAGGAACACGCGATGTCCCCCGCAGTGCACGGCGGCGGCCCGCGTTGGAAGTCCTTTGAATACAACACTTTGCTGTCAGTCGAACCATTCAGGGAGGAACGTATCATGGATGCCAACCGCTACTTTACCGCCATGCACAACGCCATGTCATCCCGTCTGCCGGGGGCGCAGCTTCTGGCCGCCGTGCGCCTGCAGGATCTCTGCGGCAACGACGCTTACCTGGAAGTCCGGCGGATGCCCGGGGAGCACTGCGCCACCGTGTGTTACTCCACGATGGGCCGCAGAGGACTGAACTTCCAGCTGTTCCGCAAGGGGTGGATGCTCTGCCACAACGAGAGCGGCCAGCTCACCGGGCAGTTCCCCGCCAAGGCCGAGAGCCTGCTGGAGGACACCGACTTCCACGCCTGCTGCCGCGAGGACCGGCTGGACGCTGCCCGCACCGACCGCATGGTGCAGGAGCTGGAAACGCTGGCGGGCACGGACTGCGATCTGCCTTTGCCCCGTGACGCCCGCACCGGGGCCGTCATCACGGTGGACAGCTTTGTGGGCCGGGGTGCCCACTGGAGCTACAGCACCCTGAGCAAGGCCCCCTGCCTGCCGGTGGCCGCCATCCTGTACTGGCTGGCCGACAGTCTGGCCGGAGCCGAGCGCCGCACCCTGCAGGCCGACCCGGAGGCCGCCCGGCTGGCCGCACAGTGGCAGAGCGGCACGGTGGAGATGTTCTTCCACCCGGCCGTACCGGCTGCCGCCCAGCTGCAGACGCAGCCCCAGACCCCGCCGGTGAGCCGTCCGGCACGCCCGGCCCCCACCTGCGCCCGCACCAAAAGCTGGCAGAGCATTCTGGCCGTCATGGCGAGCATGTAAAAAGGCTCCCCCTTGCGGGAGAGCCTTTCTATGATAAATTCTTATTCCAGATAGGGGTCCAGCAGCTTGTCCACGGTCTGGCTGCGCTTGGGCGCGGGCTTTTTCACCACGCGGCCCCGGCAGGCCACCAGCTCCAGATGCTGCAGCGCCCGCAGGTCCTCCAGCGGGTTCTGACGGGTGACGATGAGGTCCTCGCTCTTGCCCACTTCCAGCGAGCCGGTCACGTCCCCTACCCCGGCCAGCCGGGCGTTGCGCAGGGTGGCGGTGTACAGGGCAAACTGGTTGCTCACGCCGCAATACTTGTGGAAGTAGCACAGCTCCCGCCAGAAGTCGTACTGGGTGATGTAAGGGCAGCCCACGTCGTTGCCAAGGCCCACCGGGATGCCGTTGGCCAGCGCCGTTTTGGCGCTTTCCACGATGCCGTCAAACACGATCCTGCCGTTGTACTGGTCTTTTTCCGACGCACCGGACACCGCCGTGTCAAACAGCGCATAAGGCAGCGCCGGGGAAATGGTGGTGCACAGGAACGCGCCGTGCTCCTTGTACAGTTTTACCGTTTCTTCGTCCATTTTTGCGCCATGCTCGATGGAATCCACACCGTTTTCCAGCGCCACCTTCACCCCTTCGGGCGATTCGGTGTGGGCCGCCACGGGATAGCCCATGGCGTGGGCCTGATCGCACACGGCCTTTACCATCTCCGGCGGCATCTTCAGCTCGCCGGGGGTGCCCTTTTCGGCGGCATCCAGCACGCCGCCGGTGATCATCAGTTTGATAAGGTCCACCCGCTGGGTGCTGGCCTTGGTGAGCTGGGTCAGGGCCTCGCCGTTGTTGTGGGCCGCCACGGCCACCGAGCCTGCCATGTGGCCGCCCGGCACCGAGATGCCCTCGTTGGCGGCCAGAATGCGCGGGGCCAGGATCTTCCCGGCCTGGGCATCGTCCCGGCAGCGGGTGTCAAAATCCGCGATGCCGCCCACGGTGCGGATGGTGGTCACACCGCCCAGCAGCTCCAGCTTTGCATAGCTGCACACCATGCGGTAGGCCACCGCGCGGGTCAGGCCGTTGCTCAAAATTTTACGCACCAGCGCCGCATTATCCCGCGGCTTTGCGCTGGGCTTGCCGTTGCCGGCCAGATGCACATGCAGGTTGATGAGGCCCGGCATCGCATAGCCGCCGTGGAGGTCGATGACCTCATAGCCGTCCAGGTCGGTGCCCTCGTCCGCAACGGCGGTGATGACGCCGTCCTCGCACAGCAGCACCTTGTGTGCCTGCGGCTCCATCTGCTGGGTGCCGTCCAGCAGAATGCCATTGATATATGCCCGCTTCATGGTCGTTTCCTCGCTTTTGTACAACCTTGGTTGTTTTTTGTTCCAGTATAGCACGTTCGTGCCCCGGGTGCAATCGGGCGCACAAAAAGGGCAGGCAAAGGTTTTGCCCCTGCCTGCCCTGTTGCTCTTAGATGCGGCTGAAACCGTGCCTCCCCGCCCGTACCGACAAAAGCCGATACGGAGGCTTTTAGATGCATGCGCGATTGCATTGCTGCATTTTATCAAAGCCTTAACCTCATCCATAACCTTGATCAAATAACAAAACAACCCAAATTTGTAACCTTGTACCAGAACCTTATGGCTCTCCCAGATTCAAATAAAAACGCATTCACCCCGGAATATCACGGTCACCCCTCCAGCTCCACTTCAAATTCCAAAAGCAGATTGGCGCGGTCCAGCGTCAGCTGCAAAGCCGTCAGCTGATCACTGACACGGCGGTATTCCTGTTCCACCTGTTCTGCATCGTAGTTGCGGCAGGTCATTTCCGGAGTGTTGCTGCCATAGCCGGGGGATGTGCGCACCAGCAACGGCACCTGCTTCATCTGTGCCAGACGCTGCTTCTTTTTTGTCAGCATTGCCATGCGCACCAGTGCCTCGTCGATGGTAAACCCAAATCCCTCCAACATAGTGGTGGTATTAAACACGTTCACTGCATGACGCAGCACAGCGATCTTCTGGTTCAGCGCATCCATCTGCTGCTGCATCCGAGCAAAGTCGTAGTTTGCGGGCAGCGGTTCCTCATTGATTCCATAGGTCGTTCTGCTTTCCGCTTCTTCTTTTTTCAGCAGCCCCTCCAGGTCTTCGTTCCATGCTTTGATCATTTTATTTGCGCCTGCGGATGTCAATTTCATGCGTTGTCCCTCCCTGTCGTTTTTTCTTTCAGTATAGCACATTCGTGCCCCGGGTGCAATCGGGCGCACAAAAAAGGCAGGAAAGGTCCTGCCCTCTCCTGCCTGGTTGATGCAATGATGCTTTCCTGTGCTGCGGCGCTGGAGGCTGCGGCTTCGCTGGAAGCAGCCTCGGAAGAAGCGGCCTCGCTGGATGCGTCAGCGGCGGCGGCGTTTGCGGCGGGGCAGCGCGAAATAGTAGCCGAAGGCCGTGCCGCACAGCCCGCCCACGATGTGCATGAAATTGGCCACGTTGTCGTGCACGAGGATGATGTCGTACACCTGCTGGCCGAAGTACAGCGCCGCTACCAGCAGCATGGTGACCGGGATGCCGCCGGAAAAGCCCGCCAGCGACGACAGCATGATGAGCATGAACACGATGCCCGACGCCCCCAGCAGCCCGGTGCGGGGGAACAGCACGCATTGCAGCACGCCGGTGACCAGGGCTGTCAGCACAATGCCCTTCAGCAGGGGGATGCTGCCGTATTTTTCCTCCATGGGCGGGCCCACCACCAGCAGCAGCAGCATGTTGTTCAGGAAGTGCTCCCACCCGGCGTGGCCCAGCACATGGCCGAACAGCCGGATGTAGAACAGCGGGTCCCTGAGCGACGAGCGGTAGACGCAGAACAGGTGCATGGTGGTCCAGCCGCCGGTCCAGTCGTCGAGGAACAGCACCAGAAGCGACAGCAGAAAAAAGGTGAGGATCACCGGGGAGTTGTATTGAAGCTCCAGCTTTAATCTTGCCTTTTTCGTAACGATACGATCCTTTCTCTCTTATACTGTAGGGGGTCAGCCGCGGGTCTGCAGCCAGTAGGCCCCCATGCTCTGGCCGGGCTGGCCGGTGACTTCCTGGTCCAGGTAGGCCCCCAGGCCCCAGGCGGCAGGCTGCCAGGCCTGGGCGGCCTCCACGGTGGGGTACTCCACCTCGGCATACCAGAACGCGGTGGGCCGGCCTGCGTCCACATGGTTCACTTCCAGCGCGCTGCCGTCCGGCAGGCGGTAGGTGCGGCGGGTCTTGGGGATGAGGGGTTTGCCGATGATCTTGTGTTCCAGCTCCTCAAACAGTTCTTTGTCGATGCTGCGCTCGATCTCCTCCCGGGCAAGGCCGCCCTCGCTCTTGAAGCAGAGCACATAGTCGGTCTTGCCGCCCGCAAGGGCTTCCTCCCGGATGCGCACCGTGGGCCGCACACTGATGTAGCCCTGCCGCATGGCAAATTCTTCCTCCATGGGCAGGCCCTCCGGCCAGCCGGTCACCATCCATTTGCGTTCGATCTCCATTGCAGGTCCCCTCTTTCCGGTCTTTTTTGGAAATTTCTTATTTATAATACCATGGATCTATGGTATTATAAAGGGGTGAATTTGAAAAGAGCAACCAAGGAGATCTCCATGAAAGAACGCGCTTATCCTGTATACACCGTCAACAAACACGCCGAGGGCCTGCTGGTGGGCGGCCACCCCTGGGTGTACGAAAACGACATCCTCCACGCCCCGGACACCGAACCCGAAAACGGCACCCTGGCCGATGTGGTCAGCCCCAAGGGGGCGTACCTGGGCACCGGCTTCGTGTCGCTGCACAGCAAGATCCGGGTGCGGCTCATCAGCCGCAACGCCAACGACACCTTTGACGCCGCTTTCTGGCGCCGCCGGGTGGAGTACGCCTGGGCCTACCGCAAAACCGTGCTGGAGCCCGCCGACCTGACCGCCTGCCGGGTGATCTTTGGCGAGGCCGACCAGTTCCCCGGCCTGACCGTGGACCGCTTCCAGGATATCCTGGTCACCCAGACCCTCAGCGTGGGCATGGAAAAGCTCAAGCCGGTGCTGTTCCCCCTGCTGGCCGAGGTGCTGCGGGCCGACGGCCAGACCATTGCCGGCATCTACGAGCGCAACGACGAGGCCCTGCGCGCCAAGGAAGGGCTGGAGCAGAACAAGGGCTGGTTCGACCTGCCCGGCGAGACCCACCCCGCCAGCACCCAGACCGAGATCTGCGAGAACGGCGTGTTCTACCATGTGGACTTTGAGAACGGCCAGAAAACCGGCTTTTTCCTGGACCAGAAGTACAACCGCCGGGCCGTGGCACGGCTGGCAGCAGGCCACACGGTGCTGGACTGCTTCACCCATACCGGCAGCTTTGCGCTGAACGCTGCCAAGGGCGGGGCCGCCCGGGTCACCGCTGCCGACATCAGCGCCGACGCCATCGCCATGGCCCAGCGCAACGCTGCGCGCAACGGCCTGACCAATATGGACTTTTTGTGCGAGGACACCTTCGCGCTGCTGCCCCGGCTGGAAAAAGAGGGCCACCCCTACGACTTTATCATCCTGGACCCGCCCGCCTTTACCAAGGCACGCCGCACGGTGGAGAACGCCATGCGCGGGTACAAGGAGATCAACTACCGCGCCATGAAGCTGCTGCCCCGGGGCGGCTATCTGGCCACGGCCAGCTGCTCCCACTTTGCCACCGAGGAGCTGTTCATCAAGATGCTGAAAGCAGCGGCGAAGGACGCCCACCGCCAGCTGCGGCAGATCGAGGTGAAGCAGCAGGCCCCGGACCACCCCATCCTGTGGGGCGTGCCGGAGACCAACTACCTGAAGTTCTTCCTCTTTCAGGTTATTTGACGACGATTTAAAAATTGCTCCGCTTCGCTCTGCAATTCATTAAGGTAGTTTTATTTTATACTTTCGTGTTTGTCGCGTCCTGCGGAGCTTGTCGGGGTTTAGACCCCTCCATCTGCTAACGCAGACCGCTCTGCCACTTGAAAGCCCCACTGGGGCTTTCATTGTTGCACAACCGCGGGCCGCTCCAAACACATTTTCACGAGAAGGGCCCTTGCGGAGAAATGCATTTTTTCGCTTCGACCTTTCTTGTGAAAAAGAGGTTCAGAAAAATCCGCAGATTTTTCTTGAACCTCAAAATAAAAAAGAAAGATTCCTCTAAATATGGCCAGAGTGAAACGGCGGCCATTTCAAATGGTCTCTTCTTCCTCAAAAGTCATACCAAGCTCAGTTATGCCAAAATTCCGGGAGAGCGTTTGTGCAGAATCGTCAGATTTGTCAATTGCCTTTTTGACCCGCCGGGGCTATAATCAAACCATAGACAGCAACGGCGCTGTGGGTCACCTCCTGACTCGCAGCGCCGTTTTTGTTAAGCATAAGGGAAAGCCAACTGAGACATGTAAGGAGTAGGATTTATGGCAGCAAATGTTATGGAGATCTACGGCAGCAAGGTCTTTAACGAGCATGTGATGAAGGAGCGCCTGCCGAGCGCTACGTATAAGAGCCTGAAGAACACCCTGCACAAGGGGTCGCCTCTGGATATCGAGGTGGCCAACGTGGTGGCCAGCGTCATGAAGCGCTGGGCCATGGAGCTGGGTGCCACCCACTACACCCACTGGTTCCAGCCGCTGACCGGCATCACCAGTGAGAAGCACGATGGCTTTGTTTCCCCTGTGGGCGACGGCACCGCCATCATGGAGTTCTCCGGCAAGGAGCTGGTGCGCGGCGAGCCCGATGCTTCCTCCTTCCCCTCCGGCGGCCTGCGCGCCACCTGCGAGGCCCGCGGCTACACCGCATGGGACCCCACCAGCTACGCCTTCGTCAAGGATGACGTGCTGTGCATCCCCACCGCCTTTGTCAGCTACACCGGCGAGGCACTGGACAAAAAGACCCCCCTGCTGCGTTCCATGAACGCCCTGTCCGGCCAGGCCGTGCGCATCCTGAAGCTGTTTGGCAAGGATGTGGACTACGTTTCCACCACCGTCGGCCCGGAGCAGGAGTACTTCCTGATCAAGAAAGAGGACTACGAGGCCCGTCAGGACCTGATCCTCACCGGCCGCACCCTGTTCGGTGCTCCCTCTGCCAAGGGCCAGGAGCTGGAAGAGCACTACTTCGGCGTCATCCGCCCCGAGGTGTCCGCGTTCATGAAGGAACTGGACGAGGAGCTGTGGAAGCTGGGCGTGCCCGCCAAGACCAAGCACAACGAGGTGGCTCCCTGCCAGCATGAGCTGGCCCCCATCTTCGACACCACCAACGTGGCCATCGACCACAACCTGCTGACCATGGAGATGATGAAGAAGATCGCCCCCAAGTACGGTCTGGTCTGCCTGCAGCACGAAAAGCCCTTTGAGGGGGTCAACGGCTCCGGCAAGCACAACAACTGGTCCATGTCCACCGCCGACGAGAACCTGCTGGACCCCGGTGACACCCCCATGGAGAACCTGCAGTTCCTGATCTTCCTGGCCGCCGTCATCAAGGCCGTGGACGAGTACGCCGACCTGCTGCGCACCTCCGTGGCTACCCCCGGCAACGACCATCGTCTGGGTGCCAACGAGGCACCTCCGGCCATCATCTCCATCTTTGTGGGCGAAGAGCTGGAGGCCGTCATCGACGCCATTGCGTCCGATTCTCCCTACGCAGGCCCCGTCAAGATGAAGATGGACCTGGGCGTGGACGTGCTGCCCAAGTTCAGCAAGGACACCACCGACCGCAACCGCACCTCCCCCTTCGCCTTCACCGGCAACAAGTTCGAGTTCCGGATGCCCGGTTCTTCTCAGAACCTCAGCGACTGCGATACCATCCTGAACACCGCTGTGGCCAAGGAGCTGAAGGGCTACGCCGACGAGCTGGAGGGTGCTGAGGACTTTACCAGTGCCGCCATCGCGCTGGTCAAGCGCACCATCCGGGACCACCGCCGGGTCATCTTTAACGGCAACGGCTACTCTGCCGAGTGGGAAGAAGAAGCAGCCCGCCGCGGCCTGCCCAACAAGAAGAACGCCCCCGCTGCCCTGCCTGCCCTGATCGCACCCAAGAACATCGCCCTGATGGAAGAGTTCGGCGTGCTGACCAAGGTGGAGATGGAGAGCCGCTACGAGGTGGAGATGGAGCACTACTCCAAGATCATCAACATCGAGGCCCTGACCATGCTGGAGATGGCCCGCAAGCAGCTGCTGCCCGCCGTCAACGCCTACATGAGCGAAGTGGCCAACACCGCCGCTTCCAAGCTGGCCGTCAGCGAGAGCATCAGCGTGCGCAGTGAGACCAAGACCCTGGGCCGTCTGTCCGCCGACGCCGACGCCATGAGCGACGCCATCGACACCCTGCAGGATGCCGTGGATGCCGCCAAGGCTCTGCCCTCCGAGAGCGAGAAGGCCGTTGCGTTCCACGACAACGTGCTGCCCGCCATGGACACCCTGCGTGCCGCCGCCGACGACGCCGAGACTGTGTGCGGCGAGGACTACTGGCCGCTGCCCAGCTACAGCAAGATGCTCTACTACGTCTGATCGCATCGCGTAAAACAGCATCATCCGTAGGCTGCGGAACTTGAATCTGACATTCTCCTTTTCCTATTTCTTACACCAGCCTGAAGACCTGCTTCCGCAAGGGGGCAGGCCTTTGGGCATTTTATTTGAAAGGAGATCTTTATGCGTTATTCGACCCAACAGGACGTGCTGGACTTCGTGGAGGACAACAACGTCAAATTCGTGCGCTTTGCCTTCTGCGATATCTTTGGCACCCAGAAGAACATCGCCGTGCTGGCCAGCGACCTGCCCAAGGCCCTGGAGGACGGCGTGTGCTTCGACGGCAGCTCCATTGCCGGTTTCATGAAGGTGGAGGAAAGCGACCTGGTGCTCCGCCCCGACCTGCCCACCGTGACCATCCTGCCCTGGCGGCCCACCGAGGGCCGGGTGATGCAGTTCTT
>OODB01000606.1_pt1 | contig 33418 bp, 32 predicted proteins | sample 1671721 | NCBI WGS metagenome assembly OODB01 (sample SAMN06348185, study PRJEB24527) | human gut metagenome | biome: human gut; feature: ankylosing spondylitis patient; material: feces | host: Homo sapiens | place: China | collected 2015-10
TTATTATGAAAAAAGGCGGTGTACAATATGAGCAGTGGTATGGACAGCAGTATTCTGGATACATACCTTTATGAAGAAAACAATCTTTTAGACCAGTTAGACGAAATGCTGGTTGCTGATGAGAAAAACGGTGATTTTTCCACCGATGACGTAAATGAGATCTTCCGTATCATGCATACGATCAAAGGCTCTTCTGCAATGATGGAATTTAATTCGATCTCCACGATCGCCCATCATATTGAAGATGTATTTTTTTATATCCGTGATAAAGGAATCGAAACTCTGGATCCTGAACATAAGAAAGAGCTTTTCAACCTGATGTTCCGTTCAGAGGATTATTTAAGAAGCGAAATCGAGAAAGTAGAACAGGGAGTACCTCTTTCTACTGATATTGATGCGTTCTCCAATGAGATCAATTCTTTTTTGAAGAAGATCAGCGGCGCTGCACCTGCACAGCCGGAAGCTTCACAGGCTGCACCTGCAGCTTCTGGTGCTGCAGCTTCTGCACCTGCAGCTCCTGCTTCTCTCCCTGATGATAAGGATGCAGCCTGCTTTTTCCATGTTTTTCTGGAAGAAGGCGTGGGAATGGAGAATCTGCGGGCTTATATGATCGTAAATGCAGTAAAGGAATGTGATGTAAACTTCCGTTTTTACCCCAGTGATATGGAAACAGATCAGGATACTTCCCAGACGATCGCAGAAAATGGTTTTTTCCTTGCTTTTGACTCCAGTGAAGACGCTTCTAAGGCTGAAGGGATTTTAAAAACCCAGAACCACATCCGATCTTATGAGCTTGTAAATGTCTCAAAAGCCGCTCCTCCTGCAAAAGCTGAGGAAAAAAAGGCATCTGTTTCCAAACCCACGGCACCAGCACCTGCATCCACAGATACAGCTGCCGGGAAAGCAGCTCCTATGCTTTCCCATGCCCCGGTCAAGCAGAATCTGATCAGCGTCAACCTGATGAAGCTGGACAGCCTGATGGATATTGTTGGTGAGATCGTGATCACTGAATCCATGGTCACATCTTCCCCTGAATTAAACCTGCTGCCAAGGGACAACAGGGATAATTTTATGAAATCTGCACGTCAGCTGCGTAAACTCACCAATGATCTGCAGGATATTGCCATGTCTTTACGCATGGTCCCGATTTCCGGCGTGTTCCAGAAAATGAACCGTATTGTGCGTGATATGAAGCAGAGCCTGGGAAAAGACGTCCGTCTGACCATTGTAGGTGAAGATACAGAGGTAGATAAGACGATCGTAGACAATATACAGGATCCTATCATGCATATCGTGCGTAACAGCATGGATCATGGGATTGAAGAAACAGCCCAGGAACGTATTGCTGCCGGTAAGGATCCCCAGGGCGAGATCGTACTTTCCGCTTCCCATACCAGCAGTGAGGTTGTTATCTCCGTTAAAGATGACGGATATGGCATGGATCCCCAGAAGATTCTTGAAAAAGCCCGGTCAAAGAACATGCTGACCAAGCCTGATTCTGAATACAGCCAGAAGGAGATCCTGGGGCTGATCATGCTTCCCGGATTTTCCACCAATACAGAGGTAACTGAATATTCCGGTCGTGGTGTTGGAATGGATGTTGTAAAGAAAAATGTAGAATCCTTAGGCGGTATCGTTTCTGTATCCAGTACCTACGGTGAAGGAACTACGATTTCCATGAAGATCCCGCTGACTCTGGCTATTGTAGATGGAATGAAAGTAACGGTAGGTGATTCTATTTTTACTATACCTATCGCCAATATCCGTCAGTCCTTTAAGGTAAAAGCAGATCAGGTGATCAAAGATGAATATGGCAATGAAATGGTAGAACGTGTTGACCATTTTTATCCTATCGTCCGCCTCCATTCCTTCTATCACCTTCCAACTGAGGTTACCCAGATGGAAGACGGTATCCTTTTATGGGTGGAAGCAAATGACCGTTCTTACTGCCTGTTTGTAGATGATCTGATCGGCGAGCAGCAGGTGGTAGTAAAGCCGCTTCCTGCTTTTCTCAGTGAATTTAACCTGAAAGACCACGGCATCACCGGCTGTACCATTATGGGTGATGGCAATATCAGCATCATTCTGGATATCCTCAGCTTATATTCCATAGCTGTAGAGAATGCGTAAACAGGAGGTTTTAAAATGGCTGAAGTAACAGAAACAAATATCCGGACAGACGTACCGGCTGAAAACCAGTCCGTTGAACGCTGTCTTACCTTTGAGTCGGGAGACATGACTCTGTTTTTAAGTATCAATAACGTAACGGAGATCATCAATGACTGTGCGATCACTCATCTTCCACTGGTACCTGATTATATTAAAGGAATCATCAATCTGCGTGGTCAGATCCTTCCGGTAGTAGATATACGGCTCTATATGGGCAAGCCTGCTTTGGAATATAACAGTAAGACCTGCTTTATCGTTTTAAATGTAGACGATCTTCCTGTATGCATCGTTGTGGATTCTGTGCAGCAGGTGATCGATATTGATCTTCAGGATGTACGTCCGATCCCTATCAAACGCAGACAGAAGCTGTTAGATGGTATGATCACACTTGAAAATGGGACTGTGCTTATGTCTTTTGACTGCAAGTCCCTGGTCAGCTCTTAATGTACTCCCGGAATCTTTTTGTACTTGATTTTGCGAGAAGATTTTTTGTCAGCCGCAAAGGCAGGTGCAGGAAAGACTCCGAGAGTACATCCGATTCCTAAGGAGGTCATACAATGCTTACATTAAGTGACGGGGATTTTAACCGTCTTTACACTTATATCCAACAGCACTATGGCATCAATCTGAGCCACAAAAAACAGCTGATCACCAGCCGTCTTACTAATATGCTGCAGCAGAAAGGGTTTCATAGTTTTACAGAATACATAGATGAGATCATCTCAGGTAAAGATCCTGAGATGGTTTCTGTTATGTTAAACAAGCTGACTACCAACTATACCTATTTTATGCGGGAAAAAGAACATTTTGACTTTCTCCAGAAGCAGATTCTTCCTGAGCTTGCAAACAAGCATTCCCGGGACCGTTCTATTGCGATCTGGAGTGCCGGCTGCTCCTCCGGTGAAGAACCTTATAACATTTCTATGTATCTGAAAGAATATTTTTCTGCCCTTCCCGGAAGCTGGGATACCCGTATCCTTGCTACGGACATTTCCCAGCGTGTTCTGGATTCTGCCATGGATCCCAGATATTCCCTTGAAAGCTTAAAAGAGCTTCCGCCTTCCTGGCAGGAACGCTATTTTGTTCCCATGGGAGATAAAACCTATACTGTTTCAGATGCTTTAAGGAAAAATGTGATCTTTCGTTCCTTTAACCTGATGGATCCCATCCATTTCCGCAAAAAGTTTGACCTGATCTTCTGCAGAAACGTGATGATCTATTTTGATCGTCCTACGAAGGCGGCACTGGTAAGGCGCTTTTATGATGCTACCGCTCCGGGAGGCTACTTATTTATCGGACATTCTGAAAGCCTGGATAAGGAAAGCTGCCCGTTTTCCTATATTGAACCGGCTATTTACCGAAAGATCTGATCCCGTAGGTTATCTCATACGTTGTTACACTTATCTTATTAAGGAGGCGTTATGATCATGGATCATAAATTAAAATTAATGGTGGTGGATGATTCACCCTTGTTCCGCACCTGGCTGATCCGTTCTCTCTCTGAGGATGACCGCTTCCAGGTTGTAGGATATGCAGTAAATGCCCTTGACGCCCAGGAAAAGATCCCGCTGCTGCAGCCGGATATGCTTACCCTGGATATTGAAATGCCGGGAATGTCCGGCATTGATTTTTTAAAGCAGCTGCTTCCCGTCCACCCTATCCCGGTGATCCTGGTATCTTCCCTGAACCTGAGGGTTTTTGATGCCCTGGAAGCCGGAGCTGTGGATTTTGTACGGAAACCGGATGAAGCCAATGGACTGTCTAAAGAGATCTTTCTTTCTATGCTCCGTTCCAAACTCATGGTAGCGGCTGCTTCCCACGTACACCTTCCTTCTGTTCCTGCAGACCCTCAGGCAGGTGGTATCCGCAAGGTTTCTTCTTTACCTCCTGCCAGAAATACTTTCCTGCAGAAACCAAAGATTCCTCTGGGTGCTTCCCCTGAAACCGTGATCGCTATCGGGGCATCTACCGGAGGTACAGAAGCCATTCTCGAGGTAGTAAAGAATTTTCCTGCAGATACTCCCGGAGTTGTGATCACCCAGCATATGCCTGCAGGTTTTACAGCCATGTATGCAGAGCGCTTAAACAGGATCTGCAAAATGGAAGTACGGGAGGCGAAAAACGGGGACCGGATCCGCAAAGGTCTTATGCTTTTAGCTCCCGGAGGTCTGCAGATGCGTGTGGTACCTCTTGGAAACTCCTATGCAGTCAGTGTACAGGAAGGAGAAAAGGTAAACGGACACAGACCTTCCGTGGATGTGCTTTTTGACTCAGTTGCATTACATGTGCGGGAACACGCCATCGGCGTTCTTCTCACAGGAATGGGAGCAGATGGAGCTGCCGGTCTTTTGCGCATGCGCAAAAACGGCGCCTATACGATTGGTCAGGACAAAAACAGCTGTGTTGTATACGGCATGCCTATGGAGGCACATAAGATCGGCGCCGTATGCCAGCAGTGTCCTTTAAATACCATTGGTCAGACTGTCCTGGCCCGTGTATCCCTTCGTTAACGGATAAGAAATAAATGGATAAAAATGAAAGATAGAACTTTAAAGAATCAAAAAAAACAGATAAATAAAACCTTGAAACAGTTCCAACTTGCGAAAACGATGATCCAACTTTCCATTACCGGTACAGTTTCGGTGATCACTGCCAGCCTGAGCTTTTATTTTTGCCCAGGCTTTTCTTCCCAGATCATAAAAGACGCACGATCCGGTATTTCCTTTGTACAGACTGCCAGTAGCCAGAAATTTCATGAACTGGAAGACTTTCTTAAAAAGCAGACCCAGCCAGAACCAAAAATCCAAAAACAAACAGAGCTTTCAGAGGATACTTCCGGGACACAGGGGATCCCAGATACATCTTCTGTGACTGCAAATACATCTCCTGTGATCCTTGGAAAAGCAGAAAACCTGCATATGGAGGCAAAGCCGGGATCAGATGGCAATTCTTATGATGCTGCCATCCTGGATACCAGTATGGGACCGATGTACTACTATAATCAGGGAGATACCCGCTGGAGCAGTTATCTCTACGGCGGTTCAGATCCCATGCAGCAGTATGGATGTGGTCCTACTGCTGCAGCCATGCTCATCTCCAGCTTCACAAATGGCGGAGAAGCCATTACCCCGGTAACGATCGCAGACTGGTCTTCTGCCAATGGCTATTATGCCCCCCAGAGCGGCTCCTATCACAGTCTGATCCCATCTGTCCTTACTGCATATGGCTTTCAGGTAGAATCTGTAACAGACCATTCTCCCCAGAATGCAGCTTCCCTTCTTTCTTCCGGACATATCCTGGTCGCCCTTATGGGTAAGGGAAGCCTGACGCAAAACGGTCACTTTGTCCTGATCACAAAACTCCTTCCTGACGGAAATGTTTCTATCGCGGATCCTAACAGCTTTGATAACAGCACCTGCGAATGGGAGCTTCCTCTTCTCATGGAAGAGTTGAAAAAAGTCTATGACAGCGGCGCCCCGCTCTGGGCCGTTTCCATGGCTGCATCAAACTCTTCCCTCTCCTGAGGAAGGAGGATTCCCCTGAACATCCGCTCCAGATCCTTTCTGCCCATTGCCATAGCCACCCGCAGAAGGACCACCTTGTCTTTTATATCAGAATAATCATAAATCTTCCCTAAAAACTGGACTACCTCTTCTGCGCTGACATTGCTCTCTGCAAAACAGTTGATCAGAGTCAGCAGCGCATTCATATCTTTGTGGTCAGTATTCAGTACGATCACACAATAGCGGACCGCTTTCTGGTAATCTCCCAGCTTTCTGCAGCCTTCTCCCAGACACTCATACATCTGGATCAGCATGGAGGTGGTAATGATCCCCCTGTTCACTGTTCCATAGGTTTCCAGCTTTGCTATAGCCAGTTCATACATCTGTACCGCTTTTTCATATTGCCCCTTTCTCCAGTACCATTCCCCCATAACACAGTCAAAATCAGGCTCTTTCGGAAGCTTTTCCACTGCTTCTTTGTAAATAGCTTCCACCTCGGCTTCCGGTTCGTTCAGGCACTGGGAGACCCTTAACAGGTTTGTATAGGTATAAGAACTTCGCTGATCATATACCCCCAGTTTTTCCGGCATGGCTGCCACCGCCTTTTTGTATGCATCCCTTGCTTCTTCATTTTTTCCGTCTGAAGAATAGGTATCTCCCAGATATCCAAGATAATCACAGTTTTCAGGCTCCTGTTTTAAGATCTCCAGGATGATGTTCAGATTCCTTTCAAATTTGGACTTATCCCTCTTCTCCTGTTCCTGGTATCCGGTATGGAGGAAAGCCAGCTGCTTTGTGGCATCGGTCAGATGCAGTCCGGATCTTCCTTTTCTGACCAGGTGTTCATGTATTTTTCCTACATAGCGCAGGTCCGGCCGGTTTACAAAGAATCGGATCATGGTGCCGCCGCTTGTGATATGGTTGTTTTCATCCAGATCTACGATCCCTGTAAGAAGGCCGTCTACATCTTCTCCCACATATTCCAATATCTCCGGAATCTTCGCTGCATCCTCCGGTGTAAAGCTTTCATCCGCGTCAAGAAAGGCGATCCAGTCTCCCTTTGCCTGGTCAATGGCAAAATTTTTGGCAGCAGCAAAATCATTGATCCATGGAAAGGAAAATATCTTTGCCCCCATTTCCCTGGCAATCTCCACAGTACGGTCACTGCTTCCTGTATCTACTACGATCTGTTCACACATGATATCCTTCCCCCAGGAAAGGGCACGGCGGATATTTTTTTCTTCATTTTTCACGATCATACACTGTGATATGGTTTTTTTCATCATCGGTTACCTTCTTTTTAAGTTCTAAAGGACATATTGTAACTGTTCAGTAGGTCTGCGCACTTGCTGCGCTGACCGTAAGAAAACATAGGCTGGAAGGCAAAAATCCCATCAGCGAAGCTGATCTGGAATGGATTTTTGCACGTAACTATGAAGGTACTGAATAGTTACGACATATTTAAAAAAAGAGGATCTGCGCAAAGCAGATCCCCTAAAAGATGCAGAATCAATTTCAAGATTACTGCAGCATGCTTAATACACCCTGAGGCATAGCGTTGGACTGGGAAAGCATAGACTGAGCAGCCTGTAAAAGAATGTTGTTCTTTGTATAAGCTGTGATCTCATCTGCCATATCTGTATCACGGATACGGCTTTCCGCTGATGTAATATTTTCAGAAGTAACCTTCAGGTTGTTTACCGTATGCTCCAGACGGTTCTGGGCAGCACCAAGGGTTGCACGGTAAGTAGATACTGTCTCAATTGCAGCATCTACAGATGCCATTGCTTTGAATGCATTAGTTGTGTTATCTACCGCAATACCGTCAACCTTTAAATCTTTAGCTGTCATAGTCTGCTGTGCAACAGTCATTGCGTTGGCTGTAGCTGCAGAAGCACCGATGAAGAAAGTCAGGTTCCCCTTCTTCACAGGACTTAAAGGTTTCTCACCGTTGAACTCTGTAGTAGTAGCGATACGGGTAATTTCTTTATTCAGTGCATCAATCTCAGCCTTGATGTTGGTTCTTGCAGTTTTGGTATAAGTACCATTTGCTGCCTGGGTAGTCAGAGTCTTCATACGCTGAAGCATGGAGTGGGTCTCTGTCATAGCACCTTCTGCTGTCTGGATCAGACCGATCGCATCGTTTGCGTTGTTTACAGCCTGGTTCAAACCATTGATCTGGGAACGCATGGTCTCGGAAATAGCCAGACCTGCTGCGTCATCGCCTGCACGGTTGATCTTGTAACCGGAAGACAGCTTCTCTAAGTTTTTGCTCAGTGCACTCTGGTTGGTACTTAAGTTTCTGTAAGAATTGATCGCTGCAATATTATGCTGAATTACCATAATGAATTCCTCCTTTTATAAAAGAAAATATGGCAGTGGACTCCTTTCCTCTGTCTTCTACTGCCCCAAGGGCCCTTTCTGGAACAGCAGAATTTTCTTTCTATATATATATATCGTCTTATGTTAAAAAAACATAAGCCTGTTTTTCATTATTTCTTTCATTTTTATTTTAAAAGTTCAAGTATGGTCTGAGGGAGATTATTTGCATTTGTAAGCATCATATTAGAGGACTGTAGGACGATGTTACTGCTGGTGTATTTTGTGATCTCCTCTGCCATATTGGTATCACGGATCTGGCTTTCTGCCGCCTGCATGTTTTCACTTGTAACGCTTAAATTATTGTGGGTGTGATCCAGATGCATATAAGCAGCTCCAAAGGATGCCCTGACTTTAGAAACAGCCTCTATCGCGTTTTCAATGTATCCCACAGATTCTTGTCCCTTTTTTACATCGGAAAAATCTGTCTGATCCAGCTGTAGTTCCCTGCTTCCTATATAATAGCGTTCTACATCCAGAACTTCTCCAGCCTGAGTAGAACCGCCGATCTGGAGCGGGATCGTATCGTCCAGCACTGGCGGCTGCCAGCCCTGTGTATTTGTATTTGTATTGGCATCTGCCCTGGAAAACAGGGAGATTTCTCCAAATTTAGTGGTAGAACCAATCCTGTCAATCTCCTCAAGGATCTGGTTTTTTTCCATGTTCAAGGTTTCCCTGTTGGACTGATCGTAAGTTCCATTTGCGGATTTTAAAGCCAGAGTCTTCAGTCTCTGGAGCATGGAATGGACCTCTGTCAAAGCGCCATCTCCTACATTGGTAAGTCCGATGCCGTCATCAATGTTTCTCATCGCCTGGTTCAGGCTGTTGATCCTGCTGCGCATACCTTCCGAGATCGCCAGTCCAGCTGCATCATCTCCCGCACGGACGATCCGAAAGCCGGAAGACAGCTTTTCAAGGGACTTTTTCAGCTTTCCTGTTTCGATCCCCTGATTTCTGGCAGCATTTATGGATGCTATGTTATTCTGCACCTGCATGATGTTTCACCTTCCTTTGTATCTTCTATGAGAATATCATCAAATAACCATTTGTTTTTATTATCGGCAAAATGCCTTATTTTATTGATACCAGGGTCAAAAGGCCGGAATTGCGGGAGTGCAAAGCACGCAGCAATCCGGTATCTGTCTGTCAGATCAGCGTACCCGTATCCTTACCCATATTCATCATCATCTGAAGACGGAGGATCTGCACCATATTAGACCAGTCTTCCCCGGAAAGGTTCTCTCCCTTTCCTGCTGCCAGAAGTGTACCAAGGCTGCCGGCGCCGGACAGATCTGTATTTCCTGCAAGGCAACCTAAAAGACTGCCTGCTGTCAGACCGCTTCCTGTAAGGCCACTTCCTATAAGGCTGCTCACTGCTGTACTGCCGGATGTTTTCCCATATGTTCCGGTACTCACCGTACGTCCTGCCAGGATCGTATTGTTTCCCGTATAATCCGCCATGATCTTTTTTACATAATTCTGGGTTTCTTTATATGGTGGGATGCCTCCGTATTTGGTCACACTGTTCGGACCTGCGTTATAAGCTGCCAGTGCAAGGCTTACGTCTCCTCCGAACCGGTCCAGATTTTGTTTTAAGTATTTTGCCCCTCCAAGGATATTTTGTCTGGCATTGTAAGGATCGCTTACTCCAAGAGAACGGGCTGTTCCCGGCATCAGCTGCATCACGCCCATAGCCCCTGCTTTGGATACAGCCTTTGGATTAAACCCCGACTCTGCCTTTGCCACCGCCCTGAGAAGTTTAGAAGGGATCTGATATAAAGCAGAAGCTTCTTCGAAAATAGAATCCATATCTTCTTTTATGGCATTCAGCCCATTTTTCAGTATCCCCTGAAATTCCTGGACCGGTGTTGTCTTCTGTGTCTGATCCGCTGCCTGTGCAGCTAACTTTCCCCCATCTCCTGTTATCGGTGCTAAACTCATATTTCTTACTCCTTTCGGCCTGCGCCGTCTGCTCCAAGGTACCAGCCGTCCTGAGAACGGTTTACTGCCATAGATCCATCGTTATTTAGATAATACCAGATATTTTTATCATACAGCCAGCCGCTCTTCATATCCCCATCCGGGTTTAAGTAATACCATGTTCCGTTTCCTGTGTTCACCCATCCGGTCTTCATATATCCATTTCCGTCGAAATAATACCATTTTCCACCATACTGGAACCAGCCCCTGGTTCGGTTTCCTTCCGCATTAAAGTAGTACCATATACCTCCCACCAGCTTCCAGGTATTGACTGCCAGAGTCCCATCCGGCATAACAAAGTTGTCTCCCTTTAGAGAACCTGCTACGCCTGGACCAGTACCGCATGCTGCATGTTCTTTTTCTTTCTCCTCTTCCGCACTGTCATCTATATCCTGTTCCTGTGATGTAATAAATTCCCCTTCTTTTAAGTATTTTTTCTGTTCTGCCGTAACCGGGACCGCTTTTACCTGATAATAGTAGATCTTGTCCGGATCTGTCATGTACTCCTTTAAGCTGACAGAGTTACTTGTAACTGTCATCCGTTTCACCACTTTATCATTTCCATATAAAGTCAGGGTATAGCCCGGAGCATAGTCTACCTTCTTCCACACTGCCTTTTCTGAGTCATGTGAGCTCCAGCCTGCTAAAGCTGTGTCACCCAGAACAGTGACCGGCGTATAGTTCACTTTTACCTGCATGGTGGTATTATCCAGGGCTTTCGCCGATACAAAATCAGCCCCGGTCACACGGCATTTGGATCGTCCAAGGGACACAGGGAAATACTTTCCCTGTGCAGCATCCACAGTGATCTCCATCCGTACCTTTTTACCAGGTTTCCAGTTTTCATATTCTGTTTTGTAATAAATATCCCCAATGGATACCCCTGATCCGCTGATGGTGATCTGGGGCTGTGGTATTTCCTCCGGATCTCCAAAAGTGGTGTTAAATTTAATACTCATGGTCTCGATGATGCTGCTCTCTGCCCCATAAGCTGTATCCATATGAAAGATTCCCCCTGGCACAGACTGTAAGCTTCCTGTGCTAAGCAGCAGTCCTGTTCCGGCACAAAGGAGTATTTTTCTGATCATTTTCATTTCCATTCCTCACATATCTTTACCTGTACCAGATCCCGTCCTCATTAACATAAAATCCATTGATATACTGGTTTTTTGCCATTTCACCTGAATCCGGCCAAAAATAATACCAATTCCCGTCAACCTGATACCAGCCGGTAGCCATAACTCCGTCAGCATCCAGGAAATAAGTTTTCCCTTCCCGGATCAGCCAGCCGGTAAACATGGTTCCCTGAAGGCTGTTGTCAAGTGTGTTTAGGTAATACCAGGAACCATTCTGTTCCAGCCAGCCGGTATATAAGGAGCCGTCTTCCCTGAAAAAGTAATAATCCGCCCCTATGATCTTCCAGCCTCCATAAGCCATGGTTCCCTGTGTATGCCCATTTTCCGTTAATGGCCAGAAGTAATACCACTGTCCATTGATCTTTGCCCATCCGGCTGCCATTTCCCCGGTATCATACAGGTAATACCGGTCATTTGCCATCTTCTGCCAGCCGGTGAGCATCGTGCCATTGACATCAAAATAATACCAGTATCCGTTGACCGACTGCCATGTACCCCGGCATATAGAGCCATCCGGAAATCTGTAATTCCATATATTGCCTTTTTTTACCCAGCCTACTTTATCTGTGGTTCCGCGCTTTGCGGAAGGATTTTTTGATTGCTGTCCTTTACCATCTGATACATACCGGTCTGTAATGGAAAGCTCCCCGGATTCTATCCATTCGCTTTTTCCACCATATTTTTTTTTGGAATCCGTTCCCGGTACTGTGCGTACCTTAAAGGTATACTCTCCTGTTTTTGTCATATATGGATAAAAATTATACTGAGTTGCACTGGTCTGGGAGACGCTGTAAACTTTCGTTTTTCCTCTGTAAAGCTGCACTTCGTAATAACCGGATGTGTTATCCGGCTTTTCCCATTTAGCCTGTCCCAGGCTTTTTTCATTCCACCAGGCATCTTCCGGGGCAGCATAGTCTCCTTTGATCCCTTTTACCCGCAGGGTAACTACCAGTTCATCTCCATCTCGTCTGGCAGACACAAATGTGCCCCCACTGATCTTTACATCCGCTTTTTTATAGCTGGAAACAAAATAATCTTCACTGACATCTTCCGGTTCCAGGGTGACTTTCATCTGAGGCTCTTCAGCAGCTTTCAGTTCATTGGAGCTTTTATCCGTCCATTCGGCCTCGGAAACGCTGTATTTACCTCCACTTGTATCTACTGCCACTTCTCCATCTGAAACCGTGGTCGTTTCCAGTTTTATATCCGGAAGCTTGCTGCCTACTTCCAGCTTGGATGTAACACGGATATTTACTGTTTTAATCTCTTTTGCCGCCGCAAAAGCATCTATCTTTCCCCATTGGAACAGCAAGACTCCCGAAAGAAGGAGCAGAAGCATTTCCCGTCCGTGTCTGGATCTTCTGTCAGGTATTTTCGACTTTTTCTTCATTTTCTTTTTCCTCCGGTGATGGCACATATCCTAAAAAGTAAATATAGATCTCTATGATCGCCTGATATAATTCTTCCGGCACAGCCGCTCCCAGCTGTAATCTGCTTAAAAGAGTCGCAAGAGAATCATCCTCATAAACCGGAACCCCTGACTTTCTGGCTGCTTCCGTGATCTTTTCTGCCATATATCCCATTCCGGAAGCAACGATTACCGGGGCAGTGTCCTTTTCCGGCGAATATTGAAGCGCAACTGCCTTTTGCTCTAATAACCGCTCAAACGCTGACATTAATACCATTCTCCTTTTTTCTTATCTTTGGAAAAACATCCAGCAGACGGTAATGAGCTTTCCGTTCCTGCACCTGCATCATTTTCACGCGCATCCCGTTTCTGGTACATATTTCCTGAAGCTTTGCCTGTATCTCTCCGGCTCCGGCAGAAAGATTTTTAGGAACTCCCAGCTCCATGGATATTTTATGATCCTGGAGATCTGCCAGAAGCTGGAAATCTCCCAATCCCCTGATCTCAAAGTCCACCAGAAGGCGTATTTTCCTGCCTCCATCTTTTTCTTCTTCTTTTTTCTCCGCGTCCGGATCGATCCAAAATTCAGATACTGCCTCTTTTCCCTGATATTGAAAAGGAAGGACAAAATGATTCACAGACATATATACGCTTTCGTTTACCAGCATCCCTCGCATCAGCTGATAAAAATCCTGTACATGTTCCAGCCCGGCTTCTCCTTTGGCCCCTCTTTCCACAAGTGAGCCAAAAATATCTCCATAAATATTTCCTTTTTTTCCTTTTGAACCGGTAAGTACAGCATACAGTTCTTCAGGCTCTGTTTCAAAAAAACGTTTAAAATCCCTATTAGCTGCCATTTGTTCAAAAAGGCTTCTGAGAAGGGTGCTGCTTCCGTTTTCATAACGTGCCCCATAAAGGATCAGCTGGATCACGCTGCTTCTTACATTGCCATAATCATGAGTACGGGAAATATATCTTGAAAGAAAGGGGACCAGCTTCTGAAACAGAACCTGGGAATTTTCCTTTGTTTCCCCATTTTCTGCCTTCCAGTCCAGCTGATCCAGAATTGATGCGTATTCCTGTCTTGCAGAGGTGTAAAGCATTCCTTTTATTTCATCTGTCAGTTCCTGCATCTGTTCTAAAAGATGCTCACCGCTGGAATAATTGTTGAATACCTGAAGGAATTTGAGGGCTGTTTCCTGCAGGCCTCTGTTTCCTTCCTGCTGCAAAAGAGTTCTCAGGTTTTCAAAGAAAGTACCGGAAAATTTAGTCTGTCCCTGCATTTTTAAAAAATCCAGCAGCTGGCCAGAATCTTCAAAACTGGCAGAATCCAGCAGCTGCTGCACCATTTTACCCAGACCTTCATCACCTTTAGCGATAACGGCTCCATCCCGGAACAGGATCCGGCCCAGGGAATCCTTTATTTCATTTTCCTGCCCCAGCTTCTGAAGAAAGTCCGTATAATTTCCATTATAATTGCGGACGCTGAAGCCACTTTCATTTTCCTGGTCACCAGCGGTACCGCTTTTCTGTCCATCTGCCCGCACTACACGAGATGGGTCAGAAGGATTCTGGATCTGGGAACTGTTCAGGGCGCTTTGCTGCTCCTGGCCTGTGTGGACATTTCTATTATCTATATATGTAGAAGGATCTGTTACCTGTAATATATTAGACATGTTTTATCCCTTTTCTTTTTGATTCTATATATTATGATGTTGGGGTCAAAAGATTTTGACCCCTCTGATACCGAATTACCCTGCATGCTTCCATATGTATATTTAATCGGCGTTTTCCCGTTTTTTATAATTATTATTTTTCTTATATTTTCAAGAAAAAAGGCGATAATTTACATAGATATAGATTCAGTAAGCATGTGAAAATCACAGGATACTTTTGTGGTCCTGCCGTTTTATTTTAAGGTGAGGAGTAATTGTATGAAAATTCAAAATTTTATCCAGGAGCAAATACACATGGAACATGTATCAATGAGACAAAGCAATATTGCTTTGTCTGATAATATTTCTGCAAAACCGGCTGATCTTGACCGAGCCAGTTTTGAATACACCGAAGGTATTTCGGCTGATGAAACACTTTTCGCACGCTCTCTGGCCCACAGCATTACAGAAGATGTCTGCCGCGAGAAAGGCGTTTCCGTTGAAAAGGTTGCCCAACTGAAAAAACAGGTTGAGGAAGGAACCTACGAACCGGATCCCATGGCCATTGCAAGGGCCATGTATGATCTATGAGGGCGCCTGAAAGCCTGATCCCGGTATTAGAACAGCTGTGTACTGTATTAGAACAGCTATGCCGGGTTGAGGCTGATAAACTAACCGTTGTTTCAGCTGATCATCCTGACCAGCTGGAATCTCTTTTAAATGATGAAAACATGCTTTTACTGCAGCTGCGCGGACTAGATAAAAAACGAAGTGATCTTCTTCGCAGGTCGGGTCTTGAGGGGCTTACTTTCCGCCAGATTTTGATGCAGGAGGACAGCGAGGAGGCTGTGGCACTTCTCTCTCCGATCCTGGAACGTTTATCCAGCCAGGCTGAAAAGCTGAAAAAGATAAAAGGCGGCACAGACCGTCTGATCCGGATCCGCATGAAACAGTTAGAACAGCACCTTTCCGGTGCGAAGCAGAGCGATCCTCATGTTTATGACAAATATGTCTGATAAAACTGTGGTGACTGCAGGATACTTATATTTTGGAGGTAATAATATTTTATGGTAAGAGCAACTTTTTCCGGTTTTAATACCGCTCTGTCCGCTCTCCAGGCCAACCAGAAACGTCTGGATATTACAGGACAGAATTTGTCAAATATGAATACTGCCGGATATACCAGGCAGCAGTTAGAGGCATCCAGCCTTAATTATACGAATCCTGTTTCCCATTATTCTAATGGGAATGAAACTGCAGTAGGCTTTGGGGTAAGCATGGACCGGGTCTCACAGATCAGAGATCCTTATCTGGATATCCAATACCGCAGCCAGTCTGCTGACTGCAGCTATACCAATCGTTTACAGACTGCCCTTAATTCCCTGTCAAAGGTACTGGACGAAACAACCATTTCCGGCATCCGCCAGGCATTTGATGATGTCCAGTCTACCCTTACAAGCATGCAGGATCCTGCAAAGGTATCCGATCCCATCTATGAAAGTGAGCTGCGAACTAAAATGCAGTCTGTATGTAATCTTTTTAACCAGGCATCCAGACAGATCACACAGGCCGAACAGAATGAATTTCAAAGGCTCACAGGGGAAGGCAGCAGTGAACAGGGCGATGTGCAGAAGATCAATGACATCCTCCGCCAGATCGGCGACCTGAACGTGCAGATCAAACGTAACCAGGTTGCCGGTCATCCTTCTCTGGAACTGCAGGATGAACGTAATCTTCTCCTGGATGAGCTTTCCGGTTATATTCCTGTTGAAACAAGATATTACAAGGATGATGCCCATTCCGGGAATAACGCCTATGACTATGATGCAAATGGTGCTGTGATCGGCAAGAAGGATTGGCCTGATGACCTGGAAGTGAGCATGAATTATATTGATGCCCAGGGAAAGAGCCAGAAGCTGATCCTGGTAAACGGATCTGACCTTGGTGCTGACGGTCTCACAAAAAACTACGGTCAGTTAAGTATGTTAAAAGGCGATCACCAGACAGCTGCTTCTGTTTCTGATCCTGCAAACATTTCCATCAAGTTTGAAAAAGCCCCCAGCTATCAAGGGAATGGACCGGCAGCTACCAATGATGTATACGCAGAGTTAAAAGGGATCCATTTTGAAGGCGGCTCTCTTCAGGCAAGCCTGGATATGCTCCAGAAAACAGGTACCGGCAATGTGATAAATGGATCTACTGCTGTGGATGATGTCCGTGGATACCAGTATTACTCAGGAAAACTGGATCAGTTAGCTGACACTTTCGCAAAATCCATGAATGCCAGCAACAATGGCAACAACCACAAGGATCAGAATCTTTTATCTAATTCCACCGATGACTCAACAAATGGTATAACAGCCGGAAATATCGGTATCAGCAAAGGCTGGACCAGTGGAACGATCCATATTTCTACAGACGGCACCAACCGCACAGATACAATCCTTGATATGATCGCAGCTATGAAGGATACCAAGAAATTGAACGGGAAAACATTTGCTGATTATATGAATAACCTTTCCACCCAGCTGGCATCTGATTCCAGCTCCAACCAGACTGCATTAAAGACGGGCACAACTGTTTTAAACAGTATCCAGGACTCCAGAGACTCTCTTTCCGGTGTCAGCCTGGATGAAGAAGCAACCAATATGATGGCCTACGTTTCAGCCTATAATGCTGCTTCCCGTCTGATGACTGCCCTTGATGAAGTGTTGAATACCCTGATCAGTAATACTGGTGCATAAATATAAGGAGGATTAATAAATTATGAGAGTTGTACGTTCATCTGTTTACCGCAGGTATACTTCTTCTTTAAATGATCTTCAAAGCAATCTGAACAAAAGCATGAACAAGGTTTCTACCGGCGCTGCTTATGAAACAGCTGCTGATAATCCTCTTGCTTATTATCAGGGAAAGAAAATGGATCATTTATATCAGGATGCAAAGAGTAAAAGTTCTATTTTAGGTGATATTAAAAACCGTCTGTACCAACAGGAGCAGGGCGCAAGGGATATCCAGAAAACTTTAAGCAACAGTAAGACTTCCATGCAGTATGTGCTGGATTCCTCCCATAACAGCTCAAAAACTTCTGTCCAGACAAAAAGAGATGCTCTTCTTCAGGATGTGCAGAGCATGGTCAGCAATCTGAACAGCCAGTATCAGGATTTCTATGTTTATGGAGGAAATGATATTACAACAGCTCCGTTTTCTTTAAGCGGAGATGGAAAAACCCTTACTTATACCCATAAGTATTCAGACGGTACCACAAAGACGGTCAATATGACCATGGCTTATGACAAAAATAACAATACTTACAGTTATCATTTAAGCGATGATGACCTGAACAACCTTGTGACAGCTATGAGAGAACAAGGCCGGGTAGATATCGGTTATGGCGATATTTCCAACCGCCAGTCTCTTTTAGATACCTATACCGGAGGACTGAATATGCTTACGGGGCTTACTTCAGATTCCTTAAATGCCATGTCTGATGCGGATGCAAAGGATGCGGTCAAAGCTGCCCTGGAAACAACTCCTGTGGCACTTCTGAGCCGTTCGGTTATGGCCTGTGATAATTATATCAATGATACTACGACCGTTGATCAATTTACAGATACTATGGGCAGTGTACTTAAAGATGCAGCTAATACAGAGCATACCATCAGCACCATTTACAGCGACCTTGGCAATAAATATTCCCTGGTAGAAACTACAAAAACCCGTCTTGATACTTTAAGCGACAACCTGACAGAGGAATACAAAGACATTCTCGGAGCTGATCCTTATGAGGCCATTACAGAAATGTTCTCTTACCAGTACTCCTATTCTGCTGCTTTAAAAATGGGGTCAAACCTGATGCAGTCATCTCTTTTTGATTTTATAAAATGATATCGGTACATTGTTTACAAAAAACAAGCAAAAAATAAATTTCTATTTTCAGGTCTGAAGAAGGTGAAAATGTATGAAACCTGTGATTGAAGCAAATTTTAAACCTTTTGAATCTGTCCGTTTCCGTCAAAATGCCAGTCTGGTTTCAAAGGACCAGCTGGCAGCAAGACAGCATCAGGCGATTTCCCAATACCGCCTGAAAGTACGTCAGGCTCAAAATTACGGGATCAGTTCTCCGGAAAGCATGACCTGTATCCAGGATATCAGACAAGCTTTTAATCTCCGGGATACTGTCCAAAGAGTACATGGCACAGCAAACGTCTCTGGATCAGGAAACAGCTTTTGTGATCCATTTTCTGGCAGCCCTGACAATAATGGGCTGTATACCCTTCAGAGAGGTGAATTTGAATTTCGTGTGGCATCTGGCAATCTGGAATACGTACCAGCCCTGGAAATGACCATCATAACCTCTTATCCAAAAGTAGAGTTTGTGTATACCGGCACCCCCAATTATGTTCCACCAAAAAAAGAGCCGGATTCCCCTGCTCTTAATGTTACCATATAAAAACTGACCCCCGGAGGCTTATGCAATCATGAAGATTGATACAAAATATTACGGCGAAATTGATTATACAAAAGATGAACTGGTTGTATTTCCAGATGGTTTATTTGGTTTTTCCCAGTACCATGACTATCTTCCCCTCTCTATGGAGGAAGATGACAGTTCCCTGCTGATATTGCAGTCTGTAGACGAACCTTATGTAGCCTTTTTTCTCATCGATGCAGCAGCACTCTTTCCTTCTTATTCACCGGTTCTTCTACCAGAAGAATTATCCTTTCTGGAAGTAAATTCCAGTGATGAATTATCCTATTATGTCATATGTGCTGTAAAGAAGGATTATCTGGATGGAACCGTCAACTTGAAATGTCCTCTTGCCATTAATCCGGATACCCGCAAAGGAATCCAGGTGATCTTATCCAACGCTGACTATGATTACCGCCATACCTTACGTTCTCTTCTTGGTAAAGAGATAAAGGAACAGGACACTAAAAAAGGAGATAAATAGCCATGCTGATACTGAAACGTAAAAAAAATGACAGTATCCTGATCGGGAATGACATACGCATCACTGTACTTGACTGCGACAATGGATCTGTCAGCCTGGCTATAAATGCCCCGAAGCATATTTCTATTTTGCGGGAAGAATTGACAGAAGCAGAACGCAGCAACCTGGATGCCTTATTATCTGATACAGATTCACTGCGCTCTATTGAAAAAGGACTGAATTCTTATATGAAGAAATAGACCATAAGCTTAATGACCCGCAATCGGGTGAATACTGATAAAATGACTCTTATCTGCTATACAAAATATCATATAGCTCTTTCAGCTGCCGGCGTACGAGAGAAAAAAACTCTCTCAGACGCCGGTAAAATAATGCTCTTTTTTCCATGCGGTTTTCCCGCTCTTCTTCTTTTAATATGTCTGATCTAAGATCCAGCGCCTGTTCATCTGTTTCCGGTCCAAATTTCCCTGTCATGCCGTAGAATACATTTTTCTCCAGTATATCAAATACCTGGAGTTCTTCTTCCTCTGTCTCCATGCTGGCACATTCTTCCCGTGTTCCAAACCACATATAGCTTAAATGCAGAAGCTTCTGCGCCAGTATGTTTACTTTAAATTCCTTTAGCCGGTTCTCAAGCTCCTGAAACTGGTCTTCTTCTGCTGCTTTTCTGTAAAATACATATAAGTCTGCCAGATGGCGTATCTGCAGATGTCCTGTTACATATAGGTAAGCAGACTGGATCATCAGATAGACTAGCTGGTCTATGGCATTCCATTCATAAATGTAGTCACCATTTTCTTTCAGGAAAACACGCTGGAGCAGCTTTTCCATCCCCCTCTGGTATACCTGGGTTTTAAAAGGAAAGGTATGATAGATCTCCACAGAAAAGCGACCTGGTATACGCATCTTTTCACCCACTCCCGGATAGAGAGTATCCGTTTCGTAGCCTATATTGACCAGATAGCCTTTTGCAAAAAGATAATCTTCCGGGTCAAGAAAAAAAAGCTTTAGAGAGCTTTCCCCTGCCATTTCCTCCCTTGGATACAGCTGTCTGCGGCTGCTGGAGGAAAGGACGAGTACCGGGATTTTTTTTAATTCCAGAAGGACCAGTATCTCCCGTTCTCCTTCTGTGCAGCTTTCGTTGAATTTCAGAATATCGCTGTAGCGCTCATAAAAGCGTGTTTTCCACCGTTCCGGCATTTTTTCATTATTTCCAAGGATTGCAAGATAGATCAGGTTTGAAATTTTGTTATAATCTGCAACCCGGAACAGCCTTTCCCAGTCCAGATTTCCATGAAGCGGCTTTAAATCATCCTGGCGCATAACAGATGCAGCCATATTTACCAGTATGCGGCCTTCATAAAAGTTTTGATTTTCCATTTAACTTCACCTGTTTTTTGATATTCTTCTGTTAAGTCCCCCATCGATCCTGCGTATCTTATCTAAAAGCTTTTCTGTTCGGCAACGCAGATCCTCAATACGCTTCTCCAGCATTTTTTCGCGCTCTGTCTTTCCTTTAAAACAGCTTTTTACATTCATTAATGGACCTTTAGCCAGATCTCGTAGATACCGGTCCCGAAGGCTGTTTCCCGCAGTCTGCAGGATGATCTGTTCTTCACAGTCTGCATGGCGCTGCAGCTGTTCTCCCCTCATATCTAAAAGAAGAGAAGCGGAGACTGTGTCGCCGCGCTCCACTGCCTCCGCCAGTTCTTCCGTCAGACTACAAACTTCTCTTAATATATTATATCTCCTTTGAAGATATATCAAAATTGTTTCCAAGTCTGCGCTCATATATTCTCCTTTAACCGAAAACACTTCGTTCTCTCACAATATGCTGATCGCCGGAAATCTTTCCTGCCTGGTTAAATGCATCTCTTAATTCAGAAAGTATGTGGCTGATCCTTGGAATCTCTTCTGCCCTGCGTTCCCTTCCTGCTTTAACACGGCTGATATCATAGATCAGGTACTCATAGATACGTTTCAGATCCTTGCTGATGGGATACTGCATATCCAGTATCTGTATTAAATACCGGACGATCCGTCCTGTTTTTTCGAGACATTCTTCAAAAGTCTCATATTTTTTATCCTCAAGTGCGATCTGTGCCATTTTCAGACGTTTCACTGCTTCATCATACAATAAAAGCAACAACTCCAGATTGCTCATAGAATAGATCGTACTTTCCTTGTACTGCTTAAACTTTTCATACATGCTTTCTTACCCCCATCAGCCACCTAACTGTGACAGGTAGCTGGACTGTGAATTCATCTGATTGATCAGCCTTTCCATCTGCGTAAACTGACTGATATAACGGTCCTGCTCAGTTGACAGCTGGGACTGCAGGTTTGTGATGGTTTCCTGCATATCCTTTAATTCTTTATAAATACTGTTGTTAGTCAGGGTCAGGCTTAGTTTTTCAGATCCTGCCTCTTCAATAAGCACACCATAGGAATTTCCATTCTTGCTTGCATATCTGGTGGCATAAGTAGAAAGAGTACTGTCTATGGTGTTTACAATACCATGCGTGCCTGTGAACAGGTCTGATACCTTTTCCGGATCACTGTCCATGGCAGTTTTAAACTTTTCTTCATCAAATACGATCTTTCCACCCGCTGTGTAATCATCTGAGAAGGAAATTCCGATCTTTTCAAGATCGTCATAAGAAACACCGTTTATCATCATTGAAGAGAAAATGCCCTGGGTAGCATTGTCCAGATCTTTTAAAGCGCTGCTGTTGTACAGAATACCCTCTTTTGCCTTATCCTCCCAGTTTTTAATGGAGGTTTCATTCATTTCATTTTTCTGGTCATCTGTCAGAGGCTTATAATTACTGTCCGGCTTGGTTGTTGCCTGGGTGCGGACCTCATCGATCATGGCATTATAAGCTTCAATGAATTTCTTTACAGTCTCCGTTACCTTTTCTGTATCTGCTGATGCAGTAAAGCTGACGCCTCCTTCAGCAGTTGCCGAGCCTGTATTAAATGTATTCGTGGCTCTAATATCCAGACCGTCAATGGAGAAGGTATTGCTGCTGCTGGTAATGGTGGTCTGTACCCCATTATAGAGAATACTCATCTCACCATCTGTGCCATCTGTGCTAACCCCGCCGAAAATGAGATTTGCTGCATCAGTAGTATCTTTTGGATCTGCACCAAGGGTGATCTTACGGCCCTCACCTTTTTCATTGGAAGAAAGAACAAATTTATTTTCACTGCCCAGATAGATGGCAGTTACTCCCGCATCTTTATTATTATTGATCGCAGTAAGCAGTCCGTCTACTGTGGTATCTGCAGTGATATTATCTATTTTTGCACCATTGACTGTAAAGTTTTTTAATGCGTCGTTTAATTCCTCTTTTGTATTGTATTTTCCCAGTCCCAGTTTGACCCTGTTCTCCCACAGGCTGCTTCCTGTACTGATCTTATTTGACTGGGTAGATGTGATACCCAGGGCATTCTGGAGTTCCTTTGAGTCTGCGGATATCTGTAATGTCTGTTTGTTGTCTGTTGCAGTAAACGTCAGGCTGCCATTTTGACCCTCACCTACAGTAACCTTTCCTGAACCGAAGGCTTTATCCAGCTTATTCTGTAAGCTATCCTTAAAAGCTTTAAAATCTTTTATCTCTTCCTTATCGCCGATCAGTTCAATATTCTTTGTCTGTCCGCCATAAGAAACAGAGATTGATTTTCCCTTAAGATAGCCGGAAAGGGGCTGCTTTGTTATAGCTGCAGCCTCAAATGAAGATGTATGGTCGTTAAATTCCTTAAGTGAAATGCCGTTATCTATTTCATCCTGATTCATGTTGCCGGAATTAAAGCCAAGACTCTTTAAAGCAGATGATGTTCCCCTGATCACATAGCTTTTTCCTTTATCGGTAATACTGTCTGTCTGACTGATCTGGATCTGATCACCATTCAGTGTAAATTTAATGCCGCTCTTTCCATCTTTTCCGAGAAATCCCTGGGAATCAAGGGCTTCATTCAGCTGTTCTACTATCTTGTCAGAACTAGCCGTATAATCAATGGTAACTGTCTCTGTTTTTCCATTGTCCAGCTTTTTTTCATAACTGGTGGGGAACGTAAAGGTTGCTTCCGTTGTAAACTGCTTATCTGTAATACTGTAGGTTCCAAATGTCAGCTTCGTTCCGGAAAGATTGGAGGTCTTTACTTCTTTATTTTCAAAATCAGACGCGCTGATGCCGCCTAAGGTAATAGCTGAATCTTTTTCATTTTCTGTTTTCTTTTCGCCGGAGATCAATGTGGCAGATGTTGCTAATTTGTTTACTCCCAGAACTGATACTCTGTATGCAGTGCCTGCGTTTCCTGTCGCTGATATATATTTTGTATAGTCAGGATCCCCCTGTACACTGACCTGGTTTTTTGCAAAGAAATCACTGTTTTTTAAGCTCTTTGTTGCTGAATAGCTAAGGTAATTGTCCTGAAGATCTATGATCTTATTGCTGATAGAACGATATGCATCCCGCTTCCATTCCAGTTTTGTCATAGCCTGCTTCTTGGCTGTGATCTTGGATGTTGTTCTTGCTGTCATCTGTTCGATCAGTGCATCCCTGTCAATACCGGAAGCTAAACCGCCATATCCTCTTAAAGCTGTATTTCCAAGACTGCTGCTTGTTCTTGATACACTTGACATATCTGCTGCTCCTTTCAGTCATGTGATGTCGCGGAGTACATAAAATGCGCCGCTTCTGTATACTTTATCCCTGTGATCCTATAGATTCTATATACATATTTCGGCGCAGCATGAAAATTTATAAGATATGGCGTGGATGTTCTTTTACTTCCATACAGGCTCTCATGGACTGACTTAAAACAGCCACACGGAATTTATTGCGGTAAAAGGTTAACAGCATCGGGACTGTCGTATTATCTGCTACAATATATTTGGGCGGCAGTCTGGTAAGCATCAGCGCCTTCACATCTGCCTGACAGCGGCTGCAGGTACAGGTATCATTGCTTTTCAGTGCGTCAAGGATCAGTTCCGGAGTAAGAATCTCCTCCATGATATTTACGACCCGGTAACTTGGACCATCTTCCTGCTTCTGCTCTTCCTGTTGTTCCGGTTCTTTCTGTACAGGTGTCCCTGCGTTTGTTTTGGGCTGCTCTGTCTGTTCTTCTGTCTGTTCTTCTGTCTGTTCTTCTGTCTGTTCTTCTGACTGTTCTTCCGACTGTTCTTCCGGCTGTTCTTCCGGCTGTTCTTCCGACTGTTCTTCCTGCTCCCCGGGCTGTTCTGCCTGCTCTTCTGTCTGTTCTTTTTCCAGCTCCTGGATCAGATTCTTCTGGATCTCTTCTGCCAGCTTTCCTTCTTCTCTTGGATCAACTACAGTCACATTAGCGGAAGGCACTCTTACCGGTTCTTCAGCAGCTGATCCTTCCTGCTGTGTTTCACCGGAAGCTGAAGAAGACGGCTGTGTTTCGCCAGAAGACGCAACTGGCGGCTGTGAACCTGTGATAAGGTTCAGCACATGTGAGGTTTTATTTGTTTTTTTTGCCATATTATTTCTCCCTGAAACCTATGATCTTTTCTACCTCATCTAAAAACTTTCCATAATCCTTTACAGCTGATGCTCTCGGACTGTACTCAAAAATACTTTCTCCATGGGCCGGTGCTTCCGCAATCGCCACTCCGGACCTTATTTTTGTGTCAAATACCCGGGTTTCCAGCTGCCCGGCCAGCTGCCCGGCCATTTCCAATACATCCCTGCAAAGACATGTTCTTGGATTAAAGCGGTTTAGCAGGATACCCATGATCTTAAGGCCGGGATTGATCTGTATGCGGACAGATTCTACTGTTTCCTTTAACTGTGACAGACCAACCAGACTGAGGATATCCGATGCCATTGGTATAATAAGATAATCAGAAACTGCATATGCGTTAACTGTGAGAAGATTTAAGGCAGGGGGTGTATCGATCACAATATAGTCATAAAACTCCATTACCGGCTTTAAAACATTTTTTAAAATAGATTCTTTTTCTTCTCCCGGATTATACTCCAAACCACTGCTGCTTAATGTAATATCAGAAGGAAGGATATCGATCCCTTCTGTGCGGCTGATCGCCTTTTGTATGGATATATCTCCTTTTAATACATCCAGTATAGTAGATCCTCCTTCGGTATCCAGACCAAGGCAGAATCCAAGATTTCCCTGGGGATCCAGGTCTATACACAGAACCTTTTTACCTGCCATCGAAAATCCTGCAGCCAGCGCTGCTGATGTTGTGGTCTTTCCCACACCGCCTTTTTGATTTGAAACCGTAATGACCATTTATGTATCTCCTTTTATCCTCTTTTCTGCATACAATGACACAGGTGCCAGCCGTTTTTCTGGCACCATGATATCAGAAAAATACACTGTATTATTCGCCAAGGCGTTCCATGGATTCCTCTACCTGTTTTACCAACTCCTGGATTTCCTGATATACAGCTGCTGACTCATTTGCCATACGGCCGATCTCATCTGCTACAACACCAAAGCCTACACCTGCTTTTCCGGCACGGCCTGCTTCAATGGCTGCATTCAGGGAAAGCATTTTTTCCATTGTGGCTGTCTGCTCCAGTCCCTTTGCCTTATACTTGATCTGTCCTACTGCATCCCGTACTTTCTTTTCCTCTTTTGCAAATGCTTCTACGCTGTCTGCATTGCTCTTCCGGTAATAAAGGGCATTAGCCCACAGATTCAGCATCTCAGCTAAAAGCTGTCCACCGGCACTTACTACTTCCTGGCTTGGGGCTGAATCATCCGGGTAATCTCCAAGGACGATACCGCCGATCACTGTACCTGCACGGAATCCTCCTACTGTAAGATCCTGGGTAAACTCTCGCAGCTCATTATGTTTTCCATTGGTATACCTGCTGTAAAAGCTGGTAAAGGAGTTTCCTCTCGTAATGTATTTTCCTTTCATATCCACTACTGCTGCTGTCATGCCTGTGACCGTTAAAAACAGATCCTGGATCCGCTGAAGTTCTTTTATATCCAGGATCTGGCGGATATCCAGATTTTCTGTACTTTCATCTTTTGTAACGGTATCCATATAGGAAGTTTTCCCTGATACAGCTGATCCTGTTGCCACTTTAGAAGCTGTAACTTCATTTTTGGCTCCATTCTGGATCCACTGGGCCAGCTTGCGGTCTGTTTCCCGGATATGCTTAACCAGCACGCTTACCATATAGTTGATCTCGCCCAGGGAATTGATCGTCGGACCTTCCTGCTCCAGTTTTATAATGGCATCCCCCAGTTTCTGTTTATACCATTCATGAAATTTATGATGTTCTGTATATTCCGGATATTTTGACTGCTTCTGGAGATCCTCCTCATCTGAAAAGTGTTTCGTTACATATTCAACAAGAAATTCTCCCAGACTTGAGAGATTTTCTCTTCCCTTTCCTTTTGAGCATGCATCCAGAAGGGTATTGACTTCGTCAAAAATCTTCCTGTGCTCACTGTCGATCAGTTCATTTCCTGTTACAAGATCCTGTGTTAATACATATTTTTCCATCCTTAGAGTCCTCCTTACTGCTGACTGTACTGTTTTTTAAAACGGGCAAGCAGTTCATCCATTACTGTGATCAGATGCCCGATCTCCGGCTTGGAAAGCTGTTCGTCTGCACCTAATTCTTTCCCCTTCTGCCTCATCTGCTCATTGATCAGGGAAGAGAAGATGATAACCGGGATCTTCTTTAAATGTTCGTCATCCTTGATCAGCTTTGTAAGCCTGTGGCCATCCATTTCCGGCATTTCGATATCTGTAATGACCAGATTGACCTTATCATACAGATCAGAATCATTATGTATTTGTGAAAGGTAATCCCATGCCTCCTGGCCATTGGAAAAATTCTTTACATTGGTAAATCCGGCCCTTTCCAGGGAATCATCGATCATTTTACTTAAAAGAATGGAATCTTCCGCGATCACAATAGGACTGTTGCAGATAGGGCGGTCTCCCATCTTATCTACATCTGTCACCTGTATAGTTGTTTCCGGTGCGATCTCTGCCACGATCTTTTCAAAATCCAGGATGATCACCAGCTCTTTTCCGCACTGGGCAATACCGGTAGCAACACTGTCATCTCCATTTGCAATGGTCTTATCTGGCTTCTGTATATCTTTCCATGAAATCCTGCTGATACCTTCGATACTGTCTACCCGGAAAGCGACCGTCATTTTATTAAAATTTGTTACGATAAACAGATCTCTTGGCCCATTTTCCCGGTCATCTCCTGTAAGATATTTTGCCAGGTTGATCACTGTGATCAGCTCATCCCTTGGTTTAAAGATGCCTTCTACTGCCGGGTTTGCATGAGGCATCGGTTTTACCTTTTCACTCATGATGATCTCCTGGACTTTTGCCACATTAATGCCATAAAATTCACCCAGAACTGTGAATTTCATTACTTCAATCTCGTTTGTTCCTGATTCTAAAAGAATCCCTTCTTTTTCATTTTTGACCATGATCTTCTCTCCTTTTTTCTGTAAACAGGCATGTCACAGATGGTGACACCACCATAAATGAAAGCCCTGGCTATAGATGGCGTTCCGGTCGTCCCACTGTACGCACGATCACATCGCCTGTTGCAAGATCTAAAAGCATGGTACGGGCATAATTTCCTCCTGTATCCTCTGCTGCGATACAGATTCCTTCCTGGGCCATGACTTTTTTTACACTTTCTGCATTTCTCTGCCCGATATTTCCAAAGCTGCTGTTTCCGCTGATCTCAAACATCTTGGCTCCCCCTGCGATCTTAACTACCATCCGGCTTTTTACCATACCGAATATTTTCAGCTTTCTGAGGGTTTCCCTGATGCCGCTGTCTGCAAATTTAAATGGATTGGAATCCTTTCCTTCAAACTGTGCCGGAAGCATGATGTGCAGAAGTGCTCCCAGACGGGTAACCGGATCATAAAAGGTTATCCCGATACAGGAACCCAAAGCATAGGTTATGATCCTTCCTTCCCCTCGTGAAAACTTCATATCACCGATTCCTACTTTTAATTCTGTGCCTCCGATCATTATGAAACTCCCAACCTCTCTAAAATATCGTTTAGAGAACGAATGTCCGGCAGCATGAGCAGCCAGTCAGAAAGTGCTTTTCCGCCGATCACAAAATCTGCATTGCAATACATCAGTTTATCTGTTTCATATCCATACTCAGCAATAGGTACCATTAAGATCCCACCCAGCATGTTGATGGTAGCACTTGGAACAGACAGTTCCACCTCTACATTTACAAGTTGTGAAAAAGCATTTATATAAGAACAGATAATGATGTTTCCTACTTCTACCAGTGCTGATCTGGCCATTTCGTCCATATCCAGAAAGGACTTATAACGGCTTCCAAGCAGTTTTTCCAATACCTCATTTGCAAAATCCAGGTCGAAAAGGAACAGCATCAACCCCTCAATATCACCTGACATTTTTACAAGGGCTGCTGCAACAAGCTCCTCCGCATCACCGATCCGGTTCATGGCATCATTGTATCCAAGGATATTCACAGATGGGATCGAGATCCGGACTTCTTTCTGCAGAAGCTTGGAAAGAGCAGTTGCTGCATGACTAGTACCGATACTGCCGATCTCCCGCATTACATCCAGAGCCTGCAGGTCCATATCTTCATATCGCTTTATTTCCATTTTTTACCTTATCCTCTCAGTGAATTGATCGTTCCCTCTATATCATCTGATGTAGTGATCATTTTTACAGCATAGGAAAAGGCTCTCTGACATTCGATCACATGGACCATTTCTTTTGCCATATCGGTGCCTGAATTCTCCAGTGCCCCTTTTTGCAGGACCGCATCTGATTTTAAAGAAGCTTCCATTCCATCCTGTGCTTTATATTCATTATCTCCTACGCTTAAGAGACGGCTGGGGTTTGAAAATGTGTATACACTTACCTTAGGAAGGTCAGTATCATCCTCTGTGCTGTCTGTATCATCTGTATCGTAGTCATCGTCTTCTGACTCTGATTCCTCCTGCAGCTTTTCTACATCTGTTACTTCCAGCTTAAGAGGCTGCCGGTTCTGGTCCAGCACCAGCTTTCCATCTTCTGTTGTAAGATAAAATCCATCTTCACGTTCTCCCCTGTGAAAATGACCGTTTCTTGTATAGGTGATCTCACCTGACGCAGGATCCTGTATCATAAAAAATGCATTAGGCTCCATAATTGCATAATCATATTCTTTTCCGGTCTGAGTAGCACCGGCTGTACTAAAATCCGTCCAGGTACGCTCCACTCTGGCTCCTGAACCTGTCTGCAGCTCTGTCTGGGCATTTTCAGAATCATTAAGATTATAGTGGATCAGTTCAGAAAAAGCCGCTGTTTTAGGTTTAAAGCCTGTATTGTTGATATTGGCCAGGTTATTGGATACAACTGACAGTTTTTTTGTAAACTGTCCGGCTCCTGCTGCTCCTGTATAAAATGACATATTCATTTCTTTATCCTCCTTACAGCTTACCGACATCTGACACAGACTTACTCATGATCTGATCATACATTTTCAGTGACTGGGCTGCGCTTTGAAGCGCTCTCTGGGATGACATCATAGCTGTCATCTGCTCCACCATGTCTACATTGGATTTTTCCAGCATTTTCCATTGAACAGTTGTATCTGCAGGCGTTGTTTCTGCCTGTGCAGTAGAGAAAAGTCCATTATCCTCTGCATGAAGCTGCCCCTGATCTGGAAAATCCACTACTTTCAAAGTTCCATAATCCTCTATGGTAACTTCCTGGCTGCCGCTTTCTTCACCATCAGACTGTTTTGTAATAGCAGCAGTAATGTGTCCTTTGGAATCAACTGTAAAGTTCTCATTTTTGATCTGGACAGGCTGTCCTTCTTTGTTTAAGACTCTTCCTGCCTGGTTTAAAACCAGATATCCATCTTTATCTACTGAAAATGAACCATTCCTTGTATACCGGATGCCCTGTGATGTCTGGATGCAGAAAAAGCCATTTCCATTTAAGGCAAAGTCATAGATCCCATCTGTCTGTTCCAGACCGCCCTGGTCATAATTGGTATAAACCTGCTTTGCTGTCTTTATTTTTGAAACAGTTGCCAGCTGGGTTGGATTTTCTTTGCTATACTGTCCTGTACGATAAAGCATTTCTTCTTTGAAAGTACTGCTTACCATTGTTTCGTTTTTATATCCAGGAGTCTGGATATTCACCATATTATTGCTGATGGTATTTAAGTTCCTGCTCTGGGTCAGCATGCCTGACGCCAGATTATAAAATCCCTGATACATCTGACTTTATCCCCTTTCCATTTTTTGTTTCTATAAAATGGCGCAGCTTACGCAAGGCGATCGTGTGGATCTGGGATGCTCTGGGCTGGCTGACACCTATGACCCGGCCCACCTGTTCCATTTTCAACCCTTCCATATAATGCAGTGCCAGTGTTTTTTGCTCTTTTTCATTTAGCTGGGCTATGCCTTCTGCCAGCACCCGCATATCCTCTTCCCACAAGCATGCCTCCTCAGGCTGTACCTGGGTATCGTTGTTTGTGATCTGGAGTCCATTGGATGTATTCTGGTTTTCCAGTAAAAAATCAAGAGACTGGATATTTCTCCTGTTTTTCATGGAAATGATCCTCTGGCAGCGTTTTTTTTCTATTCCAAGATGCTTTGCCAGTTCATCAACTGTTGGTGTTCTTCCTAATTCACGCTTCATGTCCTCGCATGCAGATTCTATAATCCCCAACTGCTTGTAAAATCCCCGGGGCATCCACTCCTGTTTTCTTACATAATCCAGCATTGCTCCTCTTACCCGCGTTGTAATGTAAGTGGAAAACTTAATGTTTTTATCCGGATCATACATATCGATCCCTTTTATGATCGCCACCACACCTTCATTCACTGCATCTTCCATCTGCATGGTGGTAGAATAAAGATCATATAGTTTCGTTGCCGTGGTTCTGGCTATGTACAGATACTGCATTGTGATCTCTTTCTTTATTTCCGGATCTTTCGTTTTTTTATAAAGCGCAAATAACTCCTTCTCTGCCTTTTCCTGCTTATCTTCCATAACTTTACTCACTCCTGTTATCTGCTGTTTATATCATTTGACCGTACACTTATGATCCTTTTTTCATTGTACTTATATTTCCAATTGACTGGATCTGCACATTATTTGCGATCTCATTAAATGAAAGCACCCTGATATTAGGATAAAAGGGTTCTACCAGATGGTAAAAATGGATCCTCATAACCTGTGAAGTCAGGATCACCGGATTCTGTGATAAACCACTGAACTTTTTTATCTGCTCTGCCAGCTGCCGGATCACATGCTGGAGCATTTCCGGGTTTAATGCCAGATATAAGCCATTTTCCCCTTTTGACAAGGATGCGACCATTTCCCGTTCCAGCTGGGCATCCAGTGTGATGACTTTCATGCATCCATCTGTACAGTACATGCGGGTAATGGTACGTTTAAGAGCTGTCCTGATCTTTTCTACTGTCTGGTCCAGCTCTCTTGGAGGAAGACCTGTTTCTGAGGCTGTCTGCATCAGATTCTCTACAATGGTCTCCAGGTCACGGACCGGAATTCCTTCTTTTAGAAGGTTTGTAAGAACTCTCTGGAAATAACTGTAGCTGATCATCTGTGGTATTGCCTCTTCCACCAGCTCAGGAGCTGTTTTTTTCAGATTTTCCGTAAGCCTTACCACTTCCTGTCTTGTAAGCAGTTCGTATGAATGCTGCCGGATGACTTCTGAAAGATGCATGAGCAATACAGACAGAGGATCAATGACCGTATAACCATATAATTCAGCCCGATCTCTGTTTTCAGGCTTGATCCACCTGCTGGGTATACCGTATGCCGGTTCAATGGCCTCAATACCTTCAATTTCTTCTTCCACCTCCTCTGGTTCCAGAGCAAGGAAATAATCAATCAGGATCTCTCCTCCTGCAATTTCTTCTCCTTTTATCCGAATACTATACTGACTTGGTCCCAGGGAAGAACTGTCCCGGAGCCGGATGGATGGGATCACAAATCCCATATCCTGGGCATATTGGCGGCGGAATATAACGATCCTGCTGATCAGCCTTCCGCCTACTGACTCATCTGCCAGAGGGATCAGACTATAACCAAACTCGATCTCCACTGGCTCCAGTGTAAGAAGGCTGTATACATTATTTACATCTTTAAAATATTCTTCCTCACTTACTTCCTCTTTTGCAGCAGCTGCCTGAGCCTGTGGGGAATCCTGAAGCTGGGTAGAAGGAGCCATTGCCATTTGTGACAATGCCTGTGGCTCTTTTTTTATCTTTCCGGAAAGATAAAATCCGCTTCCCATAAGACATGCAGCCACAACCAGAGTCCTTACTGCCGGCATTCCAGGTATCACAGCCATGACCGCCACTGCTGCACCACTAACGATCATAGCATGAGGCTGGGCCAGAAACTGCTTTGATACATCTTCATTTAAGCTGCCTTCTGAAACAGCTCTTGTAACGATCATTCCTGTTGCAGTAGAAATAAGAAGAGCCGGTATCTGGGATACCAGACCATCACCTACTGTCGCAATGGAATAGGTACTCAGCACGGCTGAGATGCTGCTGCCGGACTGTACAATACCGATGATGCTGCCGCCGATCAGATTGATGGCAGTTGTGATAAGTGACATAACTGCATCACCCTTTACGATCTTAGTCGCACCATCCATTGCGCCATAAAAATCTGCTTCTCTCTGAACCTTGGCACGCCGTTCCTTTGCCTGTGTTTCATTGATCAGGCCAGAACTAAGGTCTGCATCAATAGCCATCTGTTTTCCCGGCATGGCATCCAGATTAAATCTGGCTGCCACCTCTGCCACTCGTTCTGCACCTTTTGTGATAACAATAAACTGCATCAACACGATGATCAGGAAGATGATCAGACCTACTACTACGTTTCCTCTTAAAACGAAATCACCAAAGGCAGCAATGACACGGCCTGATGAACCTCCCTGAGAAAGGATATTTCTCGTGGTTGAAACATTGATACCCAGACGGAACAGCGTGGTAATAAGCAAAAGAGAGGGGAATATGGAGAATTCCAATGGCTCCCGAATGGTCATGGTTATTACCAGGATCATCATGGAAAGGGACATATTCAATATGATCGCCACATCCACCAGTCCCGCCGGAAATTCATAGATGTAATCATCCAGAGCATACCGGTACTGGCGGATCAGCACTACCTGATCTTTATTTTCCCCGTAAATGCTGTAAATCACCACACCGT
>OODB01000614.1_pt1 | contig 33168 bp, 44 predicted proteins | sample 1671721 | NCBI WGS metagenome assembly OODB01 (sample SAMN06348185, study PRJEB24527) | human gut metagenome | biome: human gut; feature: ankylosing spondylitis patient; material: feces | host: Homo sapiens | place: China | collected 2015-10
ATCACGCCGCCGATCGCGCCGATCGCCATGCAAAAATAATCTTTCATGCGCCACCCCCTCACTGCGTCCAGCGGCTTTTGTTGGGCCGGGTGTCCACATGCACCCAGCCCTTGGCGCGGCCAGCCTTGACCGGGTAGCGGCCCACGCCGCCCCAGTCCGGCATCAGGCTCTCGGCGTAGGCGGCCACGGCCTCCACGGTGGTGTCCGCCACCTGGATATCCGCCGCCTTGCCCAGCAGGTGCTGGCTGGATTTGGAGCCGCCGACGGCGGTGTTGTGGGCGCCGGTGCGGTAGCCGCTGGTGATGGTGACCGCCTTGCCGAAATGCTCCCGGATGGCCTGCAGCAGCACCACAAGGGTCTGGTCGATCATGATAGCGTCGCTGCCGTCCCGGCACCGGAACTCCCGTACGCGGAAGGCCGGGGACAGCTGTTTAGCGCCGTCTTTGGGCAAGGAATACTCTTTGATTGCCATAGGCTCACTCCTTACTCTTTTCGCCGGTCTTGGTCTCCAGCAGCTCGGTCAGTTCTTTGTACTCGGCCTCGGTGATGCGGCCGAGGGCGTAAAAAACATCAATTTTTTCCGCAAGGCCAGCGGTCTGGCCGCGCTCGATCAGGCGTTTACAGGTACGATACAACATAGTTTTTACCTCCTTATGTGGTGCTTGTGTCAGTGGTGGGGTCGTCGGTCAGCCCCAGCTCCAGCATGGCGACGCGGTACTCCTGATCTACCGCCAGGGCATCCGTGTCCGCCTGCGCGGCCTGCGTCTCGGTCAGCAGGTCCGCGAGGGTGGGGTAGTGGTAGCCGGTAAATTCAAAGCCTTGGGAAACAATCTTTGAGTTGCACTCGAATTGTAGAGTACCGTTTGCGTGGAAAGTAATGGCTGCAGTGGTTGTCCATGCAGAACCGCTGCCGAATTTTCCGCTCACCGCGCTACCGCGGGCAATGTCGTTCGTGTAGATCGGGCTGACACCCACAGTGATGTGCAGGTAGTCCACGTTATCCGGGATTTGATAGCTGTATTTCTTGATCTGGTTCGGCGTTTCTCCGGCATAGTTCCACACCAGCCGGGGCTCCGACTTTACCGCCACGGCGGCAGCGATCTTGTCATTGAGTGTTTTGGCGCTGAGGGTGCCGTCCGGGGCGATGTCCAGCGCTTCGCCCACCTTCACGCCGCCCAGCTGGTCCGCTGTGGCGGCAGGCAGGGTGTACGGCGTGCCGAACTTTTTGTCCGCCTCGCTCTTGGTGTAAAAGTTCCCGCTCTCCACGCCCGCGATGGCGGCGTCCAGGGCGTCGAGTTTGGCGTGCAGCTCAGTGGACAGCTGGGTCATAATGGCCAGCGCCTGCGCCTGCAGCTGGGCCGTGGGGATGCCCTTGACCCCGTCCCGCATGACGCCGCACACGTCCTCGTCCGCGCGGGTGTCGGTGATGTCGGCGGCGGTGACCACCGAGGAGCCTGCAGGCACGCTCACCGTGCACAGGCCCAGCTCGTACTGGTTGTGGTTCTGCAGGATGGCGGGCGGCTCCGGGGCGGCGGCAGGGGTGCCGGGCTTGAGCTTGACGGCGGTCAGGTTTGCCGCGGTGTCGAACTGCAGCACCACCCGGTCGATGCGGGGCAGGGTGCTGTCGGCGTCCGGGACGGTCAGGTTGACCGCCTCCCGGCTGCAGGCCGAGACGCCCTTGAAGTCGTCGTAGTTGATCCACGCAAGGCCGGGAGCTACGGTGATCTGCCGCGGGCCGGTGACGCTGACCGCGTAGTTGGAATCTTTGGCGTAGACGCCGGAGGTGCGGGTGCACAGGTAGGTGCTCACGTCCTCCGCGTCGTAGGTGACGCCGTTCAGTGGGTAAGTGATGATGCTCATGGTTTCCTCCTGAGAATGGGTGTGCCGATCTCGGTAGTGACCGTGTTTTCGCCCTTCTGGGAACTCAGGGTCACGCTGGTAATGCGGGCCGCCGCCTGAATATCGGTGCCGGGCAGGCTGGCGGCCACCACCTTGCCCACCGTGACGCTGCCCGTGGGCGTGAAGCGGAAGTTCTCAATGCGGGTGTGCTTGGCCAGTTCCTGCTCACCCAGCGCCCGCAGCGCGGCCAGATAGTCCTCCTGGCTCTGGCCGTCCTTCTTCTTTTTAGAGGTGGCGTCCAGATACAGTTCCCGCCGGGCTGCGCCGGTGTTGCCGGTGGCTCCCACGGTGACGGTGCCGTCCGCGCCCGCCACGGTCACGATGTTCTTATAGTCGGTGATGCTCTCGGTGTAGGTCAGGCCGGTCAGGTTGCCGTACTGGGGCGCATACCGGGCGTTGGGGTCCAGCTTGGGCCGGTACAGCTCAAACAGCAGCTTCTTGGCCTGCTGGTCGAACCGCACCCGAAACCCGATGTCCAGTTCCTGACACACCTGCTCGGCGATGCTGAGCAGGCTGCCGGGCTTTACCTCGCCGGTGTAGGTGTCGGCAAGATCTGCAAGCACGCCCAGCTCCAGTCCCGGCCACGCAGCTGCGCCGGACACCAGGCTGCGCAGGGTGCTTTCCACCGCAAAGCCGCTCAGGGTCTGGGTGCTGATGCGCTCGTCCAGGATGCAGGCGGCGTCCCTGGCCGAGATCACGAGCTTGTGTTCGGAGCGGTCGAGCTGCGCCGAGCAGATGCGCATGATGCGGTCGGAGCCGGTGAGCCAGAGGTACCGGTCCGGGCGGCACAGGGCCTGCAGGTCGGTGGAGGCGTGCAGTTCCAGCTGCGCACCCTGCACCCCGCTGTACACGTTGTACCGCTCCGGCCAGACCAGCGACACCCAGCTTGCCAGCCGGCCCAGCAGGTTCAGCTGGCCGTCGTAGACGCAGATGCTCTTGTGGCCGCCTGCCGTCAGGGCACTTGTCCGCTCAGCCATTGCCGCCCACCTCCAGGACCACGGTGGAGAACGCTGTGCTGCAGGTCAGGGTCAGGAACAGCCATTCCGTGCCGGAATCCGCTGTGCGCTGCCATGCCTGCGTCCCGTGGCGCAGGGTCCACAGGGTGCTGCTCCCGTCCAGCGTGGACATGATGTTGTAGCCGGTGCCGTCGATGATCTGTTCCAGTTTCAGCTGGCCGCTCTCGCGGTACAGCCGGAGCTTGTCGCCGTCCTGCAGGGTGGTGACAAAGCGCAGGAATTCGCCGGTCTCCGGGTCCTTGACGCCGGGGTTGACCACCGGGCCGCGGGCTTCCAGCGTCAGGGCCCAGTCCTGCGTGGCCAGCCCGGTGTTGGCGATGTGCAGATAGTTGGCCTGCTCCCGCACGCCGTAGCTGTGCACATCGTAACACACCGGCAGGCGGAAGGTGGGTGTTACGCTCAAGGTCGAGACGGTGAGCTCCTTCACGCTGTGCCAGTAAGGGTCCGGGCAGTAGAGCTGAAACGAGAAGGTGGGCCACAGGCCGGACACGCTGATGTCCGGGGTGCGCTGCACCTCAGCGTCGCACCAATAAGCCCCGGCAATGGTCAGCCGGCCGGTGACGTAGGGGGCAAACACATCCCGCAATTGTCGCTTGCAGTAGTCCTGATTGCGCAGGATGCGCCCGGTGACCGTTCGGGTCACGCCGGATATGCTCCGGCTCTCCACGGTGGCACCCACCTGCTGGTAGCCCTGGCTGGTCTCCAGATCCACGGGCAGGTCACCCAGCGGGGTGATGCTCCACAGCACGCCCGCTGCGTAGCCAAAGGAAAAGGTCAGGCCGTTGCTGGCCTTGAAAATCGCGTCAAACACCCTGCAGCACCGCCCTTTCCTGTTCGTACTGCGCTTCTCGCATGAGGTCGGCGGCGGTCTGCGCTTTGGAGTAAATGTACTGGTTGACCTCGATGTTGGGGCGCTGAGTGCGCTGCGGCAGCGGAGCACGCTTCTCGTAGTCCCACAAAGAGCCGGAGGCCGTGGAGGTCGTGCTGCTGCCGAAAGTGCCGCCGGAGATGCCGGGGGTGGTCTTGCGCTTGAACGCGCCGCCGACGCTGGCCACGATGGCCGCAATGGCGGCGGTCAGGGCCACGCCTGCCGCGATCATGAGCAGGGCCTGCGGGGCACCGAATCCGGTGGGGAACAATGCCGCCGCGACGGCTTCCAGCATGCCCACAAAGGCGCTGCCGATGGAGCCGATCAGGGTGCCCATGGAGGCCAGAATTTCCGGGAAGCTGGAGATCAGCCCGCCCTTCAGGCCGGTGCTGATGGCAGCGGCAGCCGCAGTGAGCGGGCCTTTCAGCCCATGAAAGATGCCGGTGAGGGTGGTGCCAAGGCCCTGCGCCTGCGTGAGCACGTCCGCAAAGCCGCTGGTCAGGCCCTTGGCGAGGTCGCCGCCCATATCCCACAGGCCGTTGGAGACGGCACTGACGCCTTTGCCCAGCAAGCCGTTGACCTGCTGGATCAGGTTCTTGCCGAAGTCGTCAATGAGCTGCTTTGCCTGCGGGGCAAGGCCGTTGTACAGGGTGGACAGCACCCACTCGCCGACAGACTGCCAGTCCTGTTTTTTCACTGCGTTCACCAGCGTGCTGAAGGTGCCCACCACGCCCTTGTCGGCCTCGTCCTGCCAGCCCTTGACAAGGCCGTCAAAGCGATTGGCAGAGGCCTTCTTGATTTCCTCGGTGATCTGCGGGACACCGTCGGCGGCAATGGTCTTGACCCGCTCCACCGTGACCAGCGCCCCGTCCACGATGTCGTTGTAGGTCTCGGTGATGACCTGTTTCTGGGTCGTGGTTTTGTCGGTCAGGGTCTCGGTGATGGTCTTGGTGCTGGTGGCAATGCCGTTGACCACGGAATCTGTTGTAGACGTAACGGTCTTGGCTACAGTGGCGGCAATTTCCTCATAGACCTTCTGGGTCTGGGCGGTGGTCTTGCCGTTTTCGGTCACATACTTGGTGACAGTCTTGTAGTTTTTCACCACGCCGTTCACCATCTCCTTGCCGGATTCGGTCACGGTGCGGGTCAGCCGGTCATACTCCTCGCTGCCCTTGCGCAGGTGCTCGGTGAGCTCGGTGGTCTGGATGGTCACCCTGCCCAGGGCGTTGGTGGTGTCGGTGTGGCCTGCGTCCTGCAGGGACCACAGCAGGGTCTCGGCGGCCTGTGCGGCGGCCTTGGTCTTTTTGGCCGCCTTGGTGGCGGCGTCCCCGGACTTGGTATAGGCCGGGACGACCACCTCCGCCATGGACTGGGCGCTGTCGGCCACGTCGGCGTTGGCGTCCGCCCAGACGGAGGACCAGTCGTTCCCGCTGGCGGTTTTAGCAATGGTGGCACCGGCGGTGGCTGCGATGGCTCCTGCACCAACCGCACCGCCTTTGCCGGTGAGGCCGTTGATAAAGCTCTGGATAAGGTTCTTGCCCCACTGCACCGCCTGCGAGGGCAGGCTCTTGATCCAGGCAAGCGCACTGGAAAAGCCGCCCTTGAAGGCGTTCAGCAGGCTGGAGCCCATGCTCTTCACGCCATTGGCCACACCGGTGAGGATGGTCTTGCCGATGTTCAGCCAGTTGATGGCCGAGATGACCGACAGCACCGCCTCCAGGATCTTTTTCCAGTTGGCCAGCAGACTGGGCACGGTCTGTACAAGACCGGCGATCAGCTGCACGATGATGGACACGCCCTGCGCCAGGATCTTGGGCATGTTATCGTTGATGACCCCGCAGATGTTGATGATGATGTCGGGCACATAGGCGATCAGGTCCGGCAGGCCTGCGATCAGGCCGTTCAGCAGCTGGGTGATGAGGTTCAGGCCGGCGTCCACGAACACACCGGCGTTGGCCCGCAATTCCTCGGTGAACTGCAGCAGCTGCGGCAGGGCATTGGACAGAAAATCCGGGATGCCCTGGGTGAAGCCCTCCGCCAGCGAGGTGACCAGCTGGGTGCCGGATTGCAAAATCTCGGGCACCAGTGTATACACCAGCTCCGGGATGCCCGCCAGCACGTTGCCGATCATGGGCAGCAGGTTGCCCACAAGGAAGGTCTGGGCCGTTTCCACCAGCCCCTGCAGGGGGGCGGTGAGATCGGCACCGGTGGACCAGTCGGCCAGCACGTTCTCGGCGGCAGCTTTCATGGCCGCAAAGCTGCCGGTCAGGGTGGTGGATGCCTCCTTGGCCGTGGTGCCGGTGATGTCCATCTCCTTCTGGATGACGTGGATGGCGCTGTACATGTCGGCTAGGTTGCCCAGGTCGTAGTGCACGCCAGAGATCTTCTCGGCGTCCTTCAGCAGGCGCTGCATCTCGGCCTGCGTGCCGCCGTAGCCCAGCTTGAGGTTGTCCAGCATGGTGTAATTCTGCTTGGCAAACCCCTGATAGGCGTTCTGGATGTCCTGCATGGAGGTGCCCATCTTGTTGGAGTTGTCGGCCATGTCCACCATAGCCATGTTGGCCAGATCGGCAGCCGCCTGGGTGTCCTGGCTCACGCTGGACAGCAGGCTGGCGGCAAAGCTGGTGGTCTGCTCCATGTAGTCGTTGGCCGACAGGCCAACGGTCTTGTAGGCCTGGGCAGCGTAGGCCTTAACGGTGTCGGCGCTGTCCTTGAACAGCGTTTCCACACCGCCCAGGCTTTGCTGCAGCGCGCCGCCCAGGTTGATGGATTCCGAGATGATCTTGCCGATGCCGGCAGCCGCGATCACCTTTTTCAGGGTGCCCACCAGCTGGGCACCGAGGGACTGTCCGGCGGCGTCACCGGCTGCCGCAGGCTCCCCGCCCAGGGCTTCGGTGATCTTGCCCTGGATGCCCTCTGCCGAGGGCACGATCTGCACATACGCTTTTGCCAGCTCAATGCCGTCCGGCATGGTCATCCACCTCCTTTCAGGGCCGCAAGGGCGGCCTCAAACTCTTCCGGGCTGTCGTAGCTCTGCACGTCGGTATCGCTGTCCGCGGACAGGCCGTGCAGGTCTGCCAGCACAGAGGGCACCGTCCGGGTGTCGTTGCTCAGGCCCCACAGGATCTGCGTCAGGCGGTCGGCGGTGTAGGCTTGCAGCTCGATGTGCAGCGGCACGGTCTTGCCGCTGGCCTTCATCATGCTGCGGCTGTCCTCCGGCAGGCCGGCAGCAAGGGTAGCCGCCAGACGCAGCGGCAGGCTGCGCCAGTCCAGCACATGGTAATATTGCGCGAAATCGCAGATGAGCGCGTCCTCGTCCGATGCGATCAGTTCGGCGAGGATGCAGAGTTTTTTCCGGCCGTGAAGCTGTTCATTAGCTCGCCCAGGGCCTCCGCCACCTTGGCCACCGGCACGCGGCCGTCCGGGGTGCGCAGGTGGTCATACAGCTTCTTCCGGCCCTCCTTGCCCAGCAGGCGCAGGGTCAGGTGGCTCATGTCAAAGACGTTGCCGTCCTGCATGCCGCCCAGGGCGTCCAGCAGTTCGGCGTCGTCCAGAACGTTCTCGCTCAGCTCGATCTCAAAGCCGTCGTTCGTTTTTGCAGTGATCATGCCTGCACCTCCTTGGTCTTGGCAGCGGCCTGGGCGGCAGCAGTGCCGCCCAGAATGTACTCGTAATGGGTGTTGCCCTGGGCATCCGGCACGGCGGTCAGGGTGGTGTTGTAACCCACGGCGCTCTTGGCGTAGGTGATATCGCCCACGGCGGTGACGGCGGCATCCGGGATGACGATGCGCTTGACCGCCTTGTTCTTCATCACCATCTCAATGACCCAGCTGCAGTCCTTCTGCTCGGAGGAGTTTGCCTTGACCGTGATTCCGGTGTCCAGCGTGCCGGTGACGTTGTCGTCGCCGTACACGGACTTGAGCACCTCCACGTTCAGGGCCTCCAGCAGGGTGTACTGGAAGGTGTCGGGCTTCTCGGTCTGCTGGGTCAGCACGGTGTCGCCGCCCCAGGCGTTGGTGTTCTCGCTGGAGGGCGAGTTGCTGTTGGTCACGCCGTCCTCGGAGGCGTAGCCCAGGCACTTAAAAGCCTTGTCCAGTTCGGTCTTGGCGTCGGTGGGCAGCGGGGTGCCCAGCGGAGCACGCCAGATGGCACCGCCCACTTTGGGCTTGGCGGCGGTTACTTTGGTTGCGTCTGCCATGTGTAGTTCTCCTTTCACAGGTCAGTAATGAGTGATAGAAAAAACGGCCTGGTAGCGGGGCCGTTTGCGGGTGGTGTCCGGGAAATTGTAGTCGGTGACCGGCCTGCAGGAAATCACCTCCGGCAGGGTGTCGGCGGCCTGCATGGCCTGCACCACCCGGTGGTTCAGCCGGGCGGCCTCATAGTCTGTGCCGCCGTAGGACTGCACTGCCAGCGTGGCGGTGTAAATGCCCTCGTCGCAGCCGGAGCCGGTCTTTTCCAGGACACAAAAATTGTCGGAGGGGTTCTCCGGCACGGACATAAAGCAGGGGAAACCGTTTTCCCGCAGGTAATTCAGGATGATTTCTTCGATCATTTCTTTCGCTGGTAGCTCCTCACGGTGATTACTCTGCCGTCTTTCAGGTGGCGCTTATGCTCATGTACCACGGTGCCGCTGCGGCTCGAAGAGACAGCTTTCAGCAGGGTGTTGTTGGCAGAGTTATCATTGTAGGCCTTCTGAGAAACAGTCTCCACCACAGCGACTGCACGGGTCTGGGCCACATAGGCCTCATACCCGTCGCCGCAGCGGTTCTTCACGGTGTCCGCACGGGCTTTGAGCACGGCCTGCATTTCCGGAGAACGCATCAGAGCACGAACGCCGGCGCTGTTCAGTTCCACGCGCAGCTTACTCAATCCGTTCCACCTGCACTTTCTTGTTCCAGGCCAGAGGCACAAGCGCCTCGATGTACTGGGAGGCACCGCCGTACACTCGCCATTTCTGGCCAAAAAATTCCACGGTGCAGCCCTCCCAGCGGTGAGCGTCGCCTTTCGGGATGCACAGCTCGTAGGCCACCCGGCGGCCCGTAAGCTGCAGGTCGGTGACCACGGCGGCATTGTCCACCGGCGTGATGAGCACATTTTCCACCGTGACCGGTGTTTCGGTGTAAACCGGAGCGTGAAAAGCATCCTCGCCGGTCTGGGTGCGCTCATAGAGGATGACGGGGATGCCCTTAATCAGAGCCATAGGGTTCGATCACTCCCATCCGCTGACGGCGCAGGCCCAGCCGGGCCAGCTCCGATTTTTTGATGAACAGGCCGCCGCCGGGCACCAGAAAGGACCCGGACGCCGAGTAGCCGCCGGCTGCCTGGGTGATCTGGGTCATAGGCTCCTGGTTCGTGCTGGTCATCAGGGTGCGGGCGGCCACATCCACGGCCACGCTCTTGGCCACCATGGCCAGCGCCGGGTCAGCGGCCACCAGTGCGGGCAGGTCTTTGCCTGCCTTGCGGGCCTCCACGTCCAGGCTGGCCGAAATGACATCCAGCAAGGAGAACGCCCTTGCCTGCTCGGCAGCGGTCATGGGACGCCACAGAGCGGTCATGTCCTCCACGGTGGCGTAGCTCATTCAGCAGCCTCCGGTTTTTCCTTGGCGGCAGCCTTGGGTTTGGCCGCCTTTTCTGCCTTGACGGGCTCCCAGTCCCCGCCGGAAACGCGGCAGGGCGTCTCGATCACAGCGCCGGTGCGCTTGTTGCGGTACAGCATGGCGTGTCCTCCTTAGGCGTTGGCCTTGATGTGGGCGAATGCGGACGGATCCAGGATGCCCCAGCCGATGTAGGCCTCGCCGCGCAGGTACACCTGGTTGTGGCCCTTCAGGTCACCCAGATCCGCGTCGTTGTCGGGGTTGCCGTACTGGATCACCTCAATGGGCATCTCCTTGGCGTAGCCCCACTTGAAGCAGTTGGTGAAGTCGCCCACCAGCGCACGGTCCAGGCTGGAACCGGCGGACAGGTTGGAGGTGGATTCCACCCGCAGGCCGTTCACCTCGCCGGGGTTTGCGCCCCAGGCCAGCTGCGGGTACAGCTTGGCACCGTCGGTAGTGGTCTGGGCCGCCAGAGCGCTCTTGAAGCTGGGGGCCAGCACCATGCCGGTAACGTCCCGCTCCGCGCCCTGCACCAGGGCGATGGCGGCCTCCACGTTGGTGTCGGGCTTGTCGGAGGCGGCAATGGTCACGGCCTGGGTGACCTTGCTGTCAAAGTGGTTGGTGCCGATGACGCCGGACGCAGAGCCGGTGCGGGGGTTGATGCCGTGGAAGGCCATGAGGTCCAGACCCTTGGCCACCTTCTTGGCAAAGCCGTCCGCAAAGGCGCTCAGAACGTCCATCTGGGCGTCCTCGGAAGCGTACAGGAACTCGTCGGAAACGCGTGCACCATACTCGATCTTGATGGGCACGATGGTGATGGGCTCCACGGTCATGCCGCCCTTGCCCTTGGCACCGTTTTCTGCCACGATGTCCACTTCCTTGTCCAGCGTGAAGGTGAATTCCTTCTGGCCGTTGAAGGCGATGGGCGTTGCGCCGCAGAGCTTGGCCAGCGCGGACGCGCCGGTAGTTTTCTGGATAAAGCCGGGGATCAGCTCCTCCGGGAACAGGGAGCCTTTGCTCAGAATATCTGCCATGATGTGTTCTCCTTTACTCGTTGTTCATCAGCTGGTTTGCGAAACTGCGCCAGGCGGCCTTTTTGCCGCTGCCGCTGGGGTCGGGGTCGCCGCGCAGGGGTGCGGGCGGGGTCTTGGGCTTGATCAGCTGCAGCAGGTTCTGGGCGTCCTTGCGGATGTCCTCCTCCTTGGAGCCGGTCAGGCGGCCCGCCAGGTCGAACGGCAGGCCCACCTCATGGGCAACGCGGGTCTTGAGCGCGTCCGTCTCGTAGGTCTGGCAGCGGGTGTTCAGCTCCGCCACCTGCCCGGCGAGGGCCTCGTTCTGGGCCTTGAGGTCGTTGTAGTCGGCGTAAGGGGCCAGCCTGTCAGCGACAGCGGCCTCAAACGCCTCCTGCGTGGTAATGGGTTCAAATGCTTCTGCCATGGAATACCCTCCTTTATGGCAACAAAAAAACAGGCCCGGGTGGCCTGTTAATAGCGGATGCGCTGCCGGCGCTTGCCCTTGCCCTCGGCGCACTGCCAGTGGGCCAGGATCACGCTGTCCAGCAGCTCGATGTGGCCGCCCTCGGTCAGAGAGCGGTAACCGAAGCCGCCGTTGGAGCCGATGGCCCGCTTTTCGCAGTTGGAAGCAGCCTGCGCAAGGCCGGGCTGGCCGGCATGGCACAGGGCTTGCGCAAAAAGGGCCTGCTCGAAGGCGGCGTTGGCGGTGATGACCTGCTTGACCGTGGGCAGCACGGGGGACCTGAGGTGGGCGGCCTTCATGGCGTCGGCCAGAAGCTGCTGCCCGCTGGCCCCGTCCACCGCCACGGCGGCTAGGTCGGCTTTGGATAGAAAATCAAGAAGCCACCCGCTGCCGTCCCGGGTAGGATGGCAGCCGATGGCTTCCACGAAGATAGCGTTGTCTTTGGTGCGGCACGCAACGGCCAGCGCACAGCTGGTGCCGTCGGTGCTGAACTTGATGCCGGCATACAGCTTGCCGGTGAGCTTGGGCAGGGTGTCGGTTTTCAGTTCGTCCCACTCTGCCCGGCTGATGGCCGATTTGAGGTTGTACCGAAGCCACAGCCCCAGACGCTGGATGTTGAAGTCGATGGGGTCATCGCCGATCTCATCCGCCACACTGCGCTCGGTGAAGATGGTGCCGAGGCTGGGGTTCGTCTGATACCAGGCCTCCACGTCGTGGGGGTCGGTCTGCTGCTCCACGCTCCACTCGGCCCAGCCGGTGTTCTGCGTGTCGCCCCGCAGGGCGGCGTTGCGCATTTTGAGGAACACCGTGCCGGAGGACACCGGCGTGGGCGGGGTGCCGCAGAACAGGGTCTGCGGGTTCTCGCTGTCAGTGACCACATACTTCAGGGCACTGGCCTGATCGTCGGTGTACTCCTGGGCCTCGTCGATGACCAGCAGGTCAAAGCCCTCGCCCAGGCCGCCCTTGGAGGAGCGGGTGCGGAACTCGATGCGGCCCTCGCCCTCTTCCAGCTGGATGTGCTCCCGGCCCACGGCCTGAATGGATTTATAGGGGATCTTGGCCTTGTCCAGCAGGTGGCACAACCGCTCCCAGGCGGCCCGGGAGGTGGTGGTGCGGTGGGCGGTGTGCAGGATGCTCTCGCCCTGCTGCAGGCCGTACAGCTCCCGGATGGCGGCGATCTCGTTCTTGCCGTTGCGGCGGGGCACGGCATAGCCGAACTTGGTATGCACCCACAGATCCTCCTCGTTGCGGGCAAGGATGTCATACAGCAGCAGCTCCTGCCACTGCTGGGCGATGCGCCCGGTGGAGTTGTACAGGTCGATGGCGTCCTGGCCGAAGGTTTTGGTGTAGGGCAGCACCACGGCAGCGGTGGGCGTCTGACGCCCCAGCCTTGCCGGGGCTGTCTGTTTTCGCGTCCGCGGCATGGTGGGCTGGGTTCCTCCTTTGCATGAAAATGATGGCACCGTTTACTGGAATCGAACCAGTGACCTGTGGTTTTGGAGACCACGGCCCTGCCAACATGAGCTAAAACGGCATGAAAAAACCACTGTTGTGCCTTTTTGAGGGCATACAGTGGTTAAACTAGGATATTCCGTGGATGAAAGTTTACTTTTTGGCAGAGACCTTGCACTCTTCCGGGTACAATTTTTGGTATTCGGGATATAAAAAATGGCTGGTATTCAGGACGGCGTCCGGGCAATCGTGGCGCTTTCCGAAACGAAGATCATCGGAGGGAGTTCCTAACTTTTTGCATTTGCCCGGTCCATCCCGGTGAATACAGACATTGCATTCCGGGATACAGACCGGCACGCTGTAAAGTGGAGCACGGAACCCCATGCTGATATCCTCTTCACGCAAAAATTTAGACATTTTGGAGCACCTCGATCTCTAAAAAATATCGGTCGTCTTTTCTACCAACATCCAGCACACGATACTGCATCCCACGGGCAAACAGGACTTCGTCCTGACTTTTGAATTTGGGAAGCGCTACAGGCTGAAGGAACTGGCAGCCCTTATATCCTGCCGGAACATGCAGCTGAATCAGCGCGTCACGGCCCGGAAGATGCAGATCCTGAAAACTGGTTGATATAAATATCGGAAATTCCGGTGTGAGATCCACAAGGTCTTGCAGATCCTGCAGGGTCGGATTTTTGGGAAGCCCGAACCCTAGAAAAGAAAGCGCTGTGTTCCGGTACAGGGTGACGCTCTGCGGCATCACGCCGGAAGCCAGCGCGTTATCCAATGCGGAAATGGTCTCCTGGATCTGCGGTGTGATTTTTCCGTTCCGGATGGCAAAGTTCACACGGGTCGCCGTAAAGCCGGTATACTGCCGGAGAGCCTCCTGTGCGGTTTCCGGCAGACTAAGCACCTGCTCGGACATTGCGGCCTTGATGGCCTTGATCTCAGGTGAATCGACCGGCGGCAGCCCAATCTGTTTTCGTGCTTCTATCTTAGCAGAATCGTCTCGGTTTGTCGATGGGTTTTGAATCTTTTGAATGCGTGCCTGCCGGGCGTCCTCATCCTCCGTCCACGTCTTGTTCCACACGTTCTGCCGCCTGCCCTCGCCGGGGTCATATTCCACCCGGCAGCGGCAGCGCTCGTGGCGGCGGTAAATGTCTTTGGGCACACGGGGGTAATCGTAAGTGCCGGCCAGCGCACTGCACCATTTGCAGCAGTGGCTCTCGGCGGTGCGGATGACACGGGGCCGCAGCCCGGCCTTGCCCTGAAAATCCACGTTGCGTTTCAGGGTGTCGTCCACCACCATGCGGGAGAAGGTACGCACCGGCTCGTCCAGTGCCCACGCCACATCCGCAAACTGCTCCGCCGTGGACACCTTGTTCAGCAGGTCGTCCACAGCGTCGGTGGGCAGCACGGCCCGCTGCGGGGCAATGCCGAGATTTGCCTGCTGGTTCAGTGCCTGCTGCACGGCAGCGGAAGCGTCCGCCACCAGCAGGTGCTCCTCTTCCAGCAGGGGGCGCACCACCCGGTCGGCAATGTTCCAGTACAGCCTGCCGTCCGGCAGGGCGTCGGCGGTCAGGTTGCGGCGGAAGGCCTCGGCCAGGGCGCTGCCCACAAGCTCGGCGTAATCCGCAGCGGCAGCGTAGGTGTCGGCGGCGGGCTTTGCGTCGCCCAGCAGCGCCCGGAAGTCGGCCCGGATGCGCTCCAGCAGCTCCGGGGCAATGTCCTTGTCGGCCATGGGTGCCTCCTCAGCTCTCGGAGCGGATGCCGGTCAGGTCCCGCAGGTTCTCCGCACCGAAATAACCGGGGATGGCTGTGTTGATCTTGCCCACGGCGTCCCCGATGCCGGACAGGGTGGCGGCGTCCGGCTCGAACACCGGCTCCCACACCGGGCGGGTGAGGTAGAGCTGCTGACGCTGGTAGGCGATGCCGTCCCGCATGCAGGCGGCCAGATACCCGGCGTTCAGGAAGCCGCTGCCAAAGGTGCGCTGTGCCTTGCGGGCCGCCAGGCGCAGGCTCTCGTGGCTGGACTTGATGGCCTCGGCGCTGGAGGGGTTGTCGGTGACGAAGCCCAGATCATCCAGCGTCAGGCCGGTCTCGCCTGCAAACAGGGCGGCAAATGTGCGCAGCTGCTCGGTGTAGGGGCTCATGCTCTGCTGGGTGAACTGGCCCACCACCGGCTTGTCGCCGTCCTCGTCCTTGGTGAATTCCAGAAAACTGGAGATGGTGGCCTTCCACTTGTCCATCTGCTCGGCGTCGTTGGAGGTGCCCAGCACATATTTCTGCGGGAAGGAATAGAACTCGGCGCTGATCTCGCTGCGCTTGAGGGTGCGCAGGGCACCCTGCTGCAGGCCCATGCAGGCACGGGAGATGCGGCTGTGGCCAAAGGGCCGCTTGGCATCCGGGCGGTATACGACGGGCACCAGCAGCGGGGCCGGTGCGAGGTTTGGCACCTGATACGGCTTTTGGCCGTCGGGGTAATACCAGGTGCTGTCCGCCGTGAAGTAGGCCTCCAGCAGGGGCTTGTCCGTCTCCGGGTCACGGGACAGCACGGCATATCCTTCCGTGAGCAGGCCGGTCACCTCGTCCAGGATGCCGGTGGCGTTGCCGCCGTCGATGACCTGCAGCCGGGGGTAGCCGCTGCCGTCCGGGCTGATGTACAGAAAGCAGCAGCTGGAAATGAGGGCCGACAGCACGGCACTGTCAAACAGGGTGTCTGCGTTGTTCATCTGGTAGATGGAGTTCAGGTCAAAGTTATCATCCCGGAACTCCCGCCAGACCAGCCGGTCGGCCAGAGCGTCCACAGCTTTCCCGCACCAGCCCAGCGTCTCGCTGAAAAAGCGGAACTCATCCGGGGTGACCTTGCCAAAGTCCTTTACGGCGTTCTTCATCTCGTAATACTTGTAGCGGGTCAGCACTCGGCTGCGCTTCTGGTTCAGGCGGCGGCGCAGATAGGCCATGCCTTTCAGGTTGGTCATGGGCGGTGGATTCTCCTTTCACGAGAAAATATTCACAGTACGGTCTGGGAAGGTCAGAGGGCCCCCTGGGAGGGGGATGCCCCCCGTCCCTGCGTGCGTGTCCCGGCGGCGCTGCGGGCCGTCTCAGCGGCTGCGGTACGCCGTCCAGTCGGTGCTCAGCGGCAGGGCCATGGAGGCATCTGCATCCGGCTCCGTCTGCTGCTCCACAGGCGTAAACAGCTTGTCGCTCTTCTGCCGGTTGCACCAGAAATGCGCCAGCTGCAGGTTGGCGAGGTCGCTGGGGTGGCCGCCCTTGGCCACCGGAATGATGTGGTCGATGCACGGCGAAAGCGGATGCGGAAACTTGTAGCTGAAATCCACAGGCTTGCCGCAGATGCCGCACACGGTCTGGGTGGCGTAGATCTTTTTCTTGTTGCGTTCAAACGCCAGCCGGTGGGTGCCGTCCCGATCCGGGCGTGCAACAGTCTTTGCCATGGGCAGCTCCTTGGGGTGTGCTGCCTGCCGGTCTCCTCAAGGGGGAGGAGGCCTTTTGCAGGCAGGGGGTGTTTTGAAAGGCCGGGGTACAAAATGACCCCGGGGGTCTTTGCAGGCCCCGGGGGTATGAAAAAAGCCGCCCCTGCGGACGGCGGAAAATATCAAAAAAGGCCCGGCTGGTACATTCAGGCTGTTGGGTGAGTAAATGTGTGTTCCCCTGTCGCAGCCGGGCAGCACAAAGCCCGCAGGATTGAAGGGAGTAAACCTTTCCTGCGGGCTTCGGCAGTTTAAATTTTAGCAGGGGTTGACCGTATTATCAAGTCCGGTCTGCTCCGGTTTGCTCCGGACTTTTGATGTCCAGCTGTCGGACGGCGGCGCTGTGATGCTGGAACATCTGGCTGCGGGACAACCGGACGTAAACGGCGATCTTGTCCCAGTCCTCCAGCAGGACGTACCGGCGGAACAGGATCATGAAGTCCATCTCATCGTCCAGCTGGCTGAACACGTCCATGATCTCGGCCCGGATGGCATCGCACACGGCAGATTGTGCTTCGGCAGCCTGCCGGGCTTCCTCGATGCGCTCCACGGCCCGGGGCAGTGCCTGACCGTCCCCGCCGCCGCCCGGCATGGCGGAATAGCGCTGGGTGGTGTGCATGGCTTCGGCCTCCAGCGTGGCCAGCTCGTCCAGCCGCAGCCGCTCGAACCGCTTGGCCGACCGGTACCTCCACAGCCAGGCCTTTTTCTCTTCGTAGGTCAAACTCGTTTTCTCCTTTCTATGGAGGGTATGGAGGGTAGGAACCTATTTCCGAAAACTCCCTAGTAGGGAAACAAAAAAATAGAATATATAGGAAAGTCCCCGGAAAGGCTCCTTTGCTTCCATTCCCTCCATACTCAGTTCTTCAGGCGGGTCTGTTCGTACAGCGGCGGGCCCTGGGTGCTGCGGGCGGGCAGCTCTGCACCGCGGTTCAGCGCCATGCAGCGCAGGCCCTCCTCAGACAGGGCCATGCCCACATACTCGTTGTAGTACATGCCCTTGCGCACCTCGTAGTGCTTTTTGACCTCGATGCCGAATTGCTTGTTGGCCATGCGCCACTTCTCGTTGTTGTCGCTGCACCAGTTGAGATAGGTGCGGAACAGCACGCTGGCCTGCACGGTCTGGCCCTCGGCGGGCTCGGTGCAGTCGGCCAGAAAGGCGGCAATGCGGTCCTGATCCTGCTTGTAGGCGTCCACGGCCTTATCCACAGCAGCACAGGCGGGCAGGCCGTGTTTTTTGCCGCCCTTGCTCAGAGAGAGCCATTTCTGCAGGCCGTCCAGCGCCCAGTTGAGGATGCCGGAGAGCTCCGCTTCCAGCTTCTGGGGCAGCAGCATGTCCTGTTTGTCCGGCGGGATGCACTGGGTGAACGGGATGAGCCGGATGCGCCGCCAGATGCCCACGTCGGTGCCATGGATGCGGGGCAGATGGTTGGTTGCCATGACCAGTTTGAACTCGGGCCGGAACTCAAATTCCTTGCCGTACTGGAAACGGGCCGTGATGGTGTTGCCGCCGGTCATCTGCTTGACCAGACCTTCGTCCAGCATGGCACCCTGATCTCCCTCCTCGATGGTGACAAGGCGAGCCCCTTTCAGGCGGGCCACGTCGCTGCGGGCGGCACCGGAGGAGCGGCTGCGGGCGCTGGTGATGGTCTCGGCCTGGGCGTTCATGCCGTAATCGCCGAACAGCTTGGCCAGCGCCTCCAGGAATGTGGATTTGCCGTTGGAGCCGTCGCCGTAGAGAAAGAACATGCACTGCTCCCGGGTGGAGCCGGACAGGCAGTAGCCGGTCATCACCTGCAGGTATTCGGCCAGAGCCCTGTCCCCGCCGGTGACGGAATCCAGAAACGCCCGCCATGTGGGCGCTGCGGCGTCCGGGTCATAGATGACCTGCGCCAGACGGGTGATATACTTTTCCCGGTCATGGGGCAGCAGCTTGCGGCGGGCCAGATCCAGGATGCCGTTTTGCACGTTCAGCAGGCCCCGGTTCCGGTCGAACTGCTCCGGCAGCATGGGGATGCCGGGCAGGTGCTGGGCCTCCTTGAGAAAGGCCTCCTTGCCCCGGCTGGAGCGGCTTTTCTGGACGTGTCTGCGCTGGGCGGCGGCGTTGTCGGTATCACGGATGCCAAAGCAGGCCTTGTCCATCTGATCCAGCATCTCGTCTGCAAAGCGCTTGACGGTGGCCAGGTCGTCCCGCTGCCAGCGGGTGCCGTCCCACACCAGCCAGCACTTGTCGGTGGGGTTGTAGCGCAGGCGGTCGGCGTACCGGTCACGGAAGCGGCGGGCGTTGCCGGTGTCGTCCATGGAGTAGCTCTTGACGCCGGGGGCCGGCGCGCTGGCCGGGGCCTGCTCCCTGCCGACACCGGTGTATTTGGCATTGAGGGCCCGCAGGGCTTCGTCCTGATCCGCAAAGGCCGGGCCGCCGTCTGCTGTCTGCGGGGGCGGGGTGTACACCTCCTGACAGTCGGCCACGGCACGGTCCAGGGTAGCGTCGCCGTAGGTCTTGGCACCCCGGCGCTGGTCCCACTTGGGGCGCATGAGGCCGGAGGCACGGAACACCCGGTCCATGCGGGCCTTGTCAGCGGCGAACCAGAAGGCCAGCAGGTTGCAGAAGCTCAGATCCGCCTCGCTGTGGCTGGCGTAGTAGGCCTGCCAGCTGCCGGCATACAGGGCCGCAAAGCGCTCCCCGTCTTTGGCGCTGCAGGCAGTGTGCAGGATCTCCTCGTCGGAGCGGTCCACGGCCTGCCACACCACAGCCGGGGCGGGCGTGCCGGCGGGTTCGGGCTTGGCCAGATACTGCGCATGGACGGCGGCGCAGGCCTCGGTGCGCTCGGCAATGGCCTTTGCTTCCAGCACGTTGCCGGTCACGGTGAAATACCGGCCGCCGTCGTACATTTCCAGCCCGATGCTGCTCTTGCGGCAGGGGCCGGCGGGTTTTGTGCCGGTGAACAGGATATGCACGCCGGTGCCGCTGGGGCTGGCCTCGGTGTAGCTGTCCATCCGGGCAATGATCTGCACCGCCATATCGGAGAGGGCCCCGGTGGCCGGATCCCGGCAGTGGTCAATGTCGATGCCGCACAGCCCATCTCCCAAAAGCACCCCGACACCGCGCAGGCCATAGCGGGTGACCGCGGCCTGTGCCGCTGCCAGCGTGCCCCAGGTGGAGGGCTCGTTGGGCATGGCGTTCTTGCCAGTGGCGGGGTTGATGGGAGTTTTGGCAGCATCGAAACAGACCCAGCGGCGCGCCTCTTTCAAGGGTTGCGGGAACTGTTCGAGCATGAGCACCTCCGGTTAAAAGGGCATGTCGCCGTCATCGTCGGCGGGGGTAAAGCCGTCCGCGTCGGCTGCCGGAGCGGATGCGCCCAGCACCTCGTGGATGTCGCCCATGCCCAGATATTTGTCTACATAGGTGCGGGTGTACTGGGGGTTCTGTTTGTCGGTCTGCACATTGATGGCGCAGCGGCGGCCCGTGAACTGCGGCAGGATCTGCTCCAGTTCGCTCAGGCGTTCGAGGGGCAGCTGGATGGTCTGCAAAAAGCCCTTGAAATAAGGCAGGCCGTTCTTGTGCAGGCCGTAGCTGGTAAAGGCGTAGCGGCCCTTGTACTCGCCCTCGGTCACAACAAAAGACACGCTCAGGGCCAGACCGCCGCCCGTGCGGGCCACGATCTTGGCCTCCTTGATCATGGCGTTGTAACGGCCCACCGGCACGCTGCCGGAGCCGGTGCTGGCACTGGCCGAGGCAAATTCGTCATCCAGTGCGGCAAGGGTGCTTGCATAGTTCAGTTCGCTCATAGTAGTTACTCCTTTTCTGTGATGTTCATCTTTTTATAAAGGCTCCGGCGCTGCTTGTACTGCGTCAGGAGCTGGGGCGTCTTTTCGTCCACGATGTCCAGCACCAGCGCCTCGGTCTTGCCGGGGGCCGGGCGCTGGATGCGGCCAATGCTCTGCTGCACGATCACCTTGTTGCGGGTGGGCGTTGCCAGCACCAGCCGGTCCAGCCGGGGGATGTCCAGTCCTTCCTTGGCCAGCTGGTAGGTGGCAAACAGGATGCGCGCCTGCCCGTTCTTCATGCGGGCAAGGGCCTGCTGGCGGTCAGCCTTTTTGGTGCTGCCGCAGACGAACTCTGCCGCAAGGCCCAGGTCCAGCGCGTACCGGTGCAGCCGTTCCAGCACGGCCAGCGAGGCGGCCAGCACCAGCCAGCTGGTGCCCTCGGTGACGGCACGGTCCAGCACCGTTTCCACCGTGTGCATCCGGGCCTCGTCCGCTTCCATGTGGTGCATCAGGCGCACATAGTCGATGGGGCTCTCGTTGGCCCGGGGCGTGTACACGAAGGCGGTGGGCACGGTCTCCACCCGGGGCGTGATGGTGATCTGTTCCAGCTGGCCGGGGTCGATGACCGCCACCCTTGGGCCCAGCACCTGAAAGATGGTCTCACTCAGGCCGTCACTGCGCTGGTCGCTGGCAGTCAGGCCGAACCGCCACCGGGCGGGCAGGCACCGCAGCACCGCGGCAAACATGCTGGCGGATTCCGGGTTGTTGACCACATGGTGGCACTCGTCCACGATCACCACGCCCACGGTGCGGGACAGCTCGTCCAGCTCCATGCGGTACAAACTCTGCACGGTGGCAATGGTGAGTTTGGTGCCCAGGCGCTTGCTCTTGCCGGAGATCACGGCCACTTCCCGGTCGTCCAGACCAAGGCGCAGCTGGGCACGCTCCTTGGCCTGCTGGGCCAGATCCAGCGTGTGGGTGATCCAGAGGGCTGGCCGCCCCAGCCGGGCGATGAGCGCCATGCCGATCTCGGTCTTGCCGGCCCCGCAGGGGGCCACCAGCACGCCCTGACACCATTTGCAGGCAAGGGCGGCGTCCACGGCCTGCTTCTGGTAGTCCCGCAGGGTAAAGCCGGCCTTTTCAAAGGCGCAGGGCTCGCCACACAGGGTCCTGTCTTTGGACACGATGCCTGCCGGGCGCTGCCGCCAGACTTCCTCGGCCATGCCCCGGGGCAGCGTGAGGGCGTTGCCCTTGATCTCGTACAGCATGATGGTCCTGGGAATGTTCCAGGCCGGGCGGCCCAGCCGCAGGGCGTTCTCGTAGCGGGGGTTCGGCACGGTCAGCTCCCGGATCAGCTGGTGCAGCAGCGGGGTGGGCACATCGGAGAGGTGCAGCTCTCCATCTAGGGTGTAGATCACGGGTGCACCACCTCCAGCACGTTCAGCAGGTCTGTGGGCAGGCCCTCCAGCTTCACACTGCCGCGTTCGCCGCTCTCGATGGCGTCCCGGATGTAGTACCACGGGAAGAAGCAGTCCACGGCAGGGGCGTCCCGCCGCACGGCCACCACGGCAACGCCGCCGGCGTCCTCCTTGCGGGAGAGGTTCTCCACCTCGTTGGGGCGGAAGGCCGAAAAGGGCAGGTTCCCTTTGGCAATGTGCTTGCACTCAATGCCCCAGCTGCGGCCGTCGATGGTGGCCTCGATGTCATAGGGCTGGCCGCCCCAGTCGGCGGGCCAGAGCCTTGCCCATGCCTGCGGGATGCCGCCCAGCACCGCCAGCAGATCGTCCTGCCAGCTTTTGCCCCGGGCGTTGCGGGCCTGCTGCAGCTGGTCCTTTTTCTGCCGGACACGGGCGTCACTGGGCTTCATAGGCGGCCTCCTTGTCCTTCTCGGCGGCACGGCGGGCCAGCTCGGCCTTTTTGGCGCAGGCGGCACACAGGCACTTGCCGTAGGTCTTGCGGGTGAACTCTGCCAGCTGGGCAAGGGTCATTTTGCCGGTGGCGGACACCAGATGCCCGCAGGCTTCGCAGCGCACCGGCTCTTTGCCCTCGTTGGCCCAGTCGGCCAGCTGCTTGCCCAGCTCCTGCGTGATGACCGTGTTCAGGCCGTCCAGAAAGGTCACGTCCTTGCTGGCGGTGGCAATGTGGTCACGGCCGATGTTCAGCATCAGGTCGAACTCATACTCCACATCGTCCCGCTGCACGGGGGCCATGCCCACCTTCACCGGCACCTGCTTGCCGCGGTCGTTCTCGGTGAGCACATAATCCTGCTTGACCCGCAGGGTGCAGATGGTGTGGCAGTTGACCGACAGCAGGTAGTTGATGAAATCGTTCTGGATGCGGCCGGCCTCGTCCCAGGCGGTATAGCTGTTCTTGTTGGGCTGGGCGGCAATGCCGGCCTTGATCTCCAGCACACCGCCGGAGCTGTTCCAGGCATGGGACAGGCTGTCCACGATGACCACGCCCTCCGGCCCGACGGTGCGTACGGCGGCGTCCACAGCCTCCCTGTAGTGGGCCGGGGAGTACGGCGGAGTGAGCTCGATGTAATAAAAGGCCCCGATGCCAAGATCCGAACGGTTGGCGTACAGCTGGCCGCGCTTGTGCTCAGTATCAATGAGGCAGATCTTCTTGAAATCCCCGCCGGTCATGCCGGAGGCCAGCAGCAGGGCGCCCAGCGTTTTGCCGCCGCCGGACACGCCGGCCAGCGCAATGCGGAGCTTGGATTTTTCTCGGGTGGCGACAGTTACTTCTACCATGTCAATTCTCCTTTTCCGTGTGCCAGACGCGGCAGGCGGTTGCCGCCGTGCGGGCAATCTCGGGCACGTTGGTGATATCGTTCCAGATCCAGAACCATGCCTCGGTGTCCTCATCCGTCCAGCGGGCCAAAATCACGCCGGGGTCAAAGGCACCCAGATTTGCCCCGCCGCTCACCACGGCAAAAGCGTCCAGATCAAAAGCGGCGGTCTCAAAATTGCCCAGCTGCACCAGAAACTCGGTCTCGGTGCGCAGGGGCAGGGGCTTCATGCCCAGATTGTAGGTCAGGGCGGTGCAGTCCGCAATAGCAAGGTCCCGCTCTGCGGGTTCCAGGGGCTTTGGGTCAAAGCCCTTCACCACCCAGGCGGCATACCCGATGCGGGGCAGGTCGGCCAGCCAGGTGACGATCTGGCCGGTGACCTCGCCGGGGCACTTTTCCTTGGGGATCAGCAGGGCCCAGCCGGCACCGGACAGGAAAAAGCAGTCCCGGAGCTCCCGCTCGGTGCGGATGATCTTGATGCCGCCGCCCTTGTAGCTCTTTTTCATGAGCCGGATCAATGCTTTATAGTCGAATTTCATTCAAACAACGCCTCCCGTTCCGCGTCCTCTTCACTGCCGGCGGCAGTGGGGTTGATGGTGTTTTCTTCTTCCAGCGAGGACATGATCTCCCCGCAGACGGCATACAAAGGGGTGCCCATCTGGGCCAGCGAAGCGTCGGCGGCAACGGCGCTGCCAAACCAGTTCAGGTACATGGCCCGCACGCTGTCCGCAATGAACTGCGCCTGCTGGGCACAGGCCTGTGCCGGGGCAAGCAGGCCCTCGGCGTCCTCCTGATACTGCCGCAGCCGGGCCTGGGCTTCGGCGGCCTGCTGCCGGGCTTCCTGCACGGCGTTGCGGGACAGAGCCTCCGCCTGCCGCTTCACTTCGTCCTTGTCCACAACTCCGGTGATGGGCTGCTTTTTCAGGGCGTCGTTCTCGGCCTTGAGCTTATCACCCCGGAGCTTGGCGGCCTCGGCCACCTGCCGGGAGCCTGCCAGCTGGTTCTCCGCGTCCTTGGCGCGGGCTTCGGCCCTGTCGCGCTCAGCTTCGGCTTTCTGGCGCTGGAGGTTGGCCGCAATGCGGCTCTCGTCTGCATCGTGGTAGCTCTGCTGGAGCTTGGCGTTCTGCTCGGTCAGGCCCTGAACATCCGCAAGGGCGGCATCCCGCTGGGCTTCGACATCTTGGATGTGGCTTTCCGCCCAAGCAGCCCGATTCTGGGCACCCAGCAGCTTGTCCCGCTCAGCCTCGGCAGCATCGGCCCGCTCTTTCTCGGCTTTGATCTGGGCCAGCAGGTCCTGATACTCCTTGTTCGTGGAAACCTCACCGTTCTTGACCTTCTCCACCAGCTCTGCCGGAGCGCTGGGCTTTGCCACGGCATACAGCAGGGTCGGCGGCAGGGCTTCCAGAATGGCCCGCTGGCGGGGGCTGCTGCCGTCCATCAGGGCAGAGACCTGCAGCAGGTTGTAGGCGGTTGACTTGGTGATGCCGATAGAGCAGCACCATGCCCGGAACGTATCATCTTTTTTTGCGAACTGGCCGTTGTCCAATTGTTGGACAACGGTGCCACACAGTGCATCATGGGCGGCGGCAATGGCATTGCCCATGTGGACAAGGCCGCGCTCGGCCAGCTTTTTGCCGTGCTGGTACTCCTTTTCTGCAAAGTGCAGGTCATCCACGGTCTGTTCGTCCAGCCCGGAGTAATCGAACGCCGGGCGGATCTCGTCCGGGATCGTGGTCAGGGGCTTGTTCTGTGTCGTCTGGGTTCCGGGCACTTCCGGTTTGTCAACATCTGCAGAGTGAGCGGGAGTTAAATGCTTTTCGCCTTCGGTCTGATAGCTGTTGCACTCCTGCACGGGATGGCCGCAGCTGTGGCAGTTTCCGAAGCATTCTTCTTTGCACCCGCCACAGGTGCAGGTAGAGCAGATGCAGGAAGCAGGAACACCCGAGGAAGAATCCTCTTCCACTGGGTCGATGGGGGCATTTTTGCAGGGCTTGGCATTTTCTAATGCGTCCAGCATTGCGCAGTCGATTTCGTACTCGTCCAGCGGGGCGAACTCCGCGCCATTGGTCAGAAACGCCTGTGGGGTCAGATTCTTGTCTGCCGCTCTGGCCAGCTCAAATCTATGCGTCATGATGCGGCTTTCTTTCCAAATGCTGCCGTTCCAGTGCCAGAACCGGCCGCGGTAACAGGCATAAACCATCTCGTTGGAAATCTTGGAACTGATGGTGTAGTCCGTCATACCCGCACCTCCGTGTCCTTCAGGCGGTCCAGCATTTCAGATTGCAGATCCTTGCTCAGGGGCTGCAGGGTGTTGTTCCGCCAGCCGTAGCACAGGATGGGGCCGTAGATGTTCTGGCCGCGATATGTGCGGCACAAACCTCTGCCATAAATGCCGTACACCAGCACTGCCGGCGTGCGGGGCAAAACCTTCTGTTCACAGGGGCACTGCAGACGGGCCTCGATGCCCTGCAGGGTGTCCGGCAGAGAGGTGACTTCCGGGGACTTGCCCGGCTCGATCAAAATGCCTTTCATTGTGGTTCCTCCGTTGTGTAGCCATGTTTGACGCAGAGCTTTTCCAGTTCGATGTAGGTAAGATCGTGCAAAAACCGGACGTCGTGCTGGAAATCCATGGAGCGTGCGTCCGACAAAACGCCGAGGATCTCCAGTGCCGCCAGTGCCTGGCCCAATTCTCTTGCGGGTCGGCCGAGAATCTCGGTGCGGCAGTCCTTCTGGTAGTCCGGATCTGCGATATAATACCGATCCGGGCGCAGGACTCCGTCGGCAAAGCCACGTTCCAGATTACTTGCGGCCATGGAGAGTGCTGCGGCCGCTTTGTTCAGTGCGGCCAGCTGCTCATAGATCAGGCCGGAGTGCCATTCGGGCACATTCTTGATGTACTGCAGCAGACTTTTCTGCTTTTCTGTCAGCATTTTCTTGTAAAAACCTCCAAAGTGTGTTATTCTTCGGGGTGATGGGGCTTGCAAATTCCATCACCCTTTGGGCTCGTCCGTGCTGCGAACACGGGCGGGCCTTTTTGGTTTGCGGGGCAGGCTGTCCACCTCGCTGCGGGGGATGTACTCCCGCTGGATGGTGTACTTGACGTGCTGGCGGCCATCGCACAGCCAGTGGCTCACCGCGCTGGCAAAGCTGCCGGAGCTGGAATACCCCAGCCGTCGGGCGCACATTGCCGCCGTGCCGGATGCTACCAGATCTCCGGTCTTGGCATCCCAGACGGTGTACCACGGGACGTTGTTGACGCAGTCAGCCATGGGCTTACCCCACCTTCCGCTTGCCCTTCACGGTGTTCTGGGGCTCCTTGTGGACTTTCCGGTGGGCCCGCTCATCGGCGTCCTGCACGGCAAAGCTGATGCGCATCAGGGCAAGGCTGGTCAGAATCAGCACCATGGCGGTGACGAACTCGCCGTCGGTGATCGTGCCGCCCAGCTGGGCCCCGCCCTCGATGCCCATAGCATACAGCAGGCCTGCGCCCAGACTGGCGGCTGCCAGCACCTGCAAAACGGTGGATTTGATTTTCATGCAGTTTCTCCTTTCTCGACGGCGGGGAAAAAATACCCCCCGATCTTCTCCTGCGGGATGTGCAGCACCCGGCAGATGGCGGTAATCTCCTGCGGGCTCCAGCTGCCGTCGTTCTCCGGTGCATTCAGCCGCTTGTTCAGAGTGCGGGGCTTCAGGCCGGCCAACACGGCCAGCTCCTGCTGCTTGAGATCCTGATCTTCTGCCAGGCGGCGCAGTTTCAGATAAGGTCTTTTTGCCATGCTTATTCCTCCTTTTTGTCCGGCAGGGCGATCTCCAGCGCCGTCTGCATGATCTCGTCAAAGCCCGGCAGGCCAAAGGCTACGATGCTCAGCTGGTCAATGCGGCTGTCCAGCGTGGCATGCGCCCGCTGCACGAGGTTCTCGGCCTGACGCAGGCTGTCGCACATCTTGCCGTAATCGGCCTTGGCCTGGATGAACCGGGCCTTGCGGTCGTCCCGGAGCTTGATGAATTCGCCCCGCAGATCAATGACCTCCGCCAGCTGCTGCTTTGCACTGCTCACCGCCTGAATGGCGGCGTTCAGCCGGGTGTTGGTGGCTTCCAGCTGCTCGATGTGCTGCTTGGCCTGGAAGCTCTCGTATGCGCCGGTCTTGTGGATGGCGGGCAGCACCTCGCTGGTGACCCAGTGCTTGAAGGCCTTTGCCTTGGGCATCTTGCTGCTCAAAATCAGGCTGTACAGGCCGGATTCGTTGATGATGAGCATCTCCTGTTCACCGGAGGGGGTGACCGTTTTGGTCACCCCTTGATCTTCGGTATCAACGTGGTCACGGATGGCCCGCTGGGGATTCTTGTACCCCAGTGCAATGGCAACGTCCTTGCCGACCAGCCAGGGCGTGCCGTTGATCTCCACGGTGCGCACCTGCCCGAACTCGGGGTTTGAGAATGTGGTTAAGTCGTTCATGTGGGTTTGACCTCCTTATTTTCGATGCACTTCAACAAAACGTTCGATTTTTTCGCAAATGTGGCAGATTGCTGCATAAAATTTGACTTTCTGCTCGGTGACGAGTATCTTAATAACCAGAATGAGTTTGTCCATAGAACCTCCAAAAGAAAGGAATGACAAGATGAGCGATGAAAAGAATAGTGGCAACACCTTCAATATCAATGCGGTGCCAAGTTGCATTGACGAGCCTGTAAAAGCTGTTTTGAATCCCGGTGCCAGTCAGATTGGCACTCTTTTGGGTGATCTTCTTTCGATGGCAACAAGCAAAATCCACTTTACCGCAGAAAAGATGCGGCTGCAGCAAGCGCATGACTTGGAGACCTTTAAAAAATCACTGAGTGACAAGTTGAATGCGAAACCGAAAGAATGCTTGGTTGAACCTCGTATGCAGGTGGTAGGTCCTGCTGTCGAAAATGCCAAGTACTGCATGGATGAGCCGAAAATTAGAGAAATGTTTCAGAATTTACTGGCAAATGCAGCAGATGAACGTTATCAAAGCAAGGTTCACCCTTCCTTCTCAGCGATAATTGCGCAGATGTCTCCTCTGGATGCAGAAAACCTTTCACTGTTCAGAAAAAAAGAGGTATACCCAATTGCCAGATATAAGTTCAATCTTTCTGGTGGTGGCGAGTATGTATCGTTCACACACTGTTTCTTGGTAAACTCCAAAATGAAAACAGCAGATGAACTGGAATTGCAAGCCGCGTCGTTGAGTTCACTGGAGCGCCAGGGGCTGATAGAAATCATTTATGGACAGCTTTTGTTGGACAAAACGGTATATGAGCCATTTGAAAATACAGAAATTATGCAAAGGTCACGAATTACACTTTCTATATATCAAGCAATGGAAAACGAGAATACTCCTGATGATATGAGACACACGTCTGTAACACAACAAAATGGCATTGTGAAATTAACGCCCTTCGGAAAAGAGTTCACTCAGGTATGCTTTTCCAGCTGAACTTTCCGCCCAGCGTTCCTCTTCCACAGGTTCGCTGGGCTTTTTGTTGTTGTCTATGGTGTTCACCTCCTTGTGCATACCTCTTTCTTGCGGTAAAATGAAAGAAAATCGGAAAGAGGTAATTCTATGGTTCACCAAAAGTCGGATTGCGAAAATATTGTTCTGAGTGCAAAAGATAAAGAACTTTTGAAGGAAATAAAAAATCATCCGCATCGAGAATGTGACTGGAATGAAGTCCACTCGCTGCGATTCTTCGAGCTTGTGTCTCCAGATACAGATGGTATAGATGGATTTGGCTGTCCCATCGAAACCAGCAAGTATCACGTTTCGGATTTCTATTTTGTTTATGAGGAATACTTAAAAGATAAGCGCCGGGATATGATGCTGAGTTCACTTTGGCTGCCGATCATCGTCAGCATCATCACCACCCTAGTAATAAACGCACTGCAATGGTTGTGGCCGCTGCTAGCACAATGGTGCGCCAGTTCTCCTCAATGAAGTCTTTCATCTTCTTCACCTCCTTGTGGGTGGCTCCCTTCTGCGGTATACTTAAGAGGAAGGGAGGCGTGTTGTATGGGTCTTTACGATAATCTTAACAGTGCCTGGCAGGTTCATGATGTCATGAGGCAGTTTGCGGAACAACAAGAGCAAGAAAATCGAATGATACAAAATTCGATTGCTCGCAAGGAAAAATTGGCAAACGCCCAACTTGGTTCCGCGGAAGATATTCGCAAAATGTTAGAGATGATGGAAGCTGACCAAAAAGAGCAAACCGAGGAAAACAAGAAGAATAGAGAGCTCGCTCTCAAAAGCTATAAGGTTTCCCTTGCGGCCGCGTTTTTTGGCGGTGCGTCCTTTTTGGCTGCGCTCATAACGCTAATCTTACAATTGTTAGGATGAGTGCGGCAATTTGAAAAACCAGTGCGATGCACTGGAAGAAAAGTGCAAGTCTCATCAACTCTGCCGTTGTCCAGTTGGAAAGCCGTTCTTTCCAGCTGGGCTTTTTGTGGTTCTCCATCTTCTTCACCTCCTTTGGAATGGACTTGCGAAAACTAAAGTTTTGCGGCAAAAAAATAAGCGGGGATTTCTGCGTCAGGGATTGCGAGGACACGGCATAAATCACGGATTTCGGTCTGAGTGAAGTCCGTGTGACCACGCAACTTTTTGTTTAAAGTTGTAGGAGAAATGCCGATTTTCTGCGCAACATCGCTCTGCGTCATACCTCTGGCGCGGATGCGGCCAAGCAGATTTAAGTAATCCATTTGTATCACCTCCTTGCCAATACTATACAACTTGCGATTTCTAAAGTCAATACGTTTTCTAAAGATTTTTGAAAAATATCTTGCGTTTTCTATAAAATGGCGCTATACTGTGAATAAGACATGACGGAGGTACGTTCAAATGAAAAAGAGCGATTTCGCAAGTCGGCTATCACAGGCTCTCGAGACACGAGGGATGAAGGCCGCAGACCTCTCCAAGAAAACGAAGGTAGCAGAAGGCACTATAAGTTGTTATATAAATGGACGCTATGAGGCAAAGCAAAACCGTGTGCAGGTCTTTGCTGAGGCGTTGGACGTGAATCCGGCATGGCTCATGGGCTATGATGTACCAATGGAAGCGGAGCGCTCCCAGCCCGCCCCCGCACCCCGGCCCATCCCGAAGGGGTTTGAGCCGATGCCCAAGATGAAGAAGATCCCGCTGGTGGGCTCCATCGCCTGCGGCACGCCCATCCTGGCCCAGCAGAACATTGAAAAAATCGTGGACGTGCCGGAGAACATCCGGTGCGATTTCTCCCTCATCTGCCACGGCGACAGCATGGAGGGTGCCGGCATCCATGACCGGGACGTGGTGTATATCCGCATCCAGCCCGAGGTGGAAAACGGCGAGATCGCCGCGGTGCGCATCGGCGAGGAAGCCACCCTCAAGCGGGTGTACTACCAGAACGGCACCCTGACCCTGATGCCCGCAAACGCCGCCTATGCGCCCATGGTCTACACCGGCCCGGAACTGAACAACGTGCAGATCGAGGGCAAGGCCGTGGGCTGGACCCACTGGGTGGGGTGAGAGGAGAAAAGATGGAGAACAACTTTCAGTTTTTGATCTACCGTTCTGCGGAAGAAAATGTTTCGGTTGATGCGATCGTGAAGGAGGAAAGCATTTGGCTGTCCCAAAAGGGAATGGCAGAACTTTTTGAATGCTCTACGGATAATATCTCACTGCATCTGAAGAATATTTTTTCTTCTGGTGAGTTGGACAAAAATTCAGTTACCGAGAAAATCTCGGCAACTGCCGCAGACGGAAAGAACTATCCAACACAGTTTTACAACCTCGATGCCATCATCTCCGTGGGTTATCGTGTCAACTCTCGCCGGGCCACGCACTTCCGTATCTGGGCCACAGGCATCCTCAAGGAGTACATGACCAAGGGCTTCGTATTGGATGACGAGCGCCTGAAACAGGGAAAGGATGCCTTTGGCAAGGACTACTTCCGAGAGCTGCTGGAGCGTGTCCGCTCCATCCGTGCCAGTGAGCGCCGCATCTGGCAGCAGGTGACGGACATCTTTGCCGAGTGCAGCATCGACTATGACCGTAACTCCCCGGTGACCAAGGACTTCTATGCCATGGTGCAGAACAAGTTCCATTATGCCATCACCGGGCAGACGGCGGCGGAGATCGTGTACACCAGGGCAGACCACACCAAAGAGCACATGGGCCTGACCACCTGGAAGAACGCTCCGGAGGGCCGTGTGCTCAAGTCGGATGTGTCCGTGGCGAAGAATTACCTGTCCGAGAAGCAGATCCGGCAGTTGGAGCGTACCGTGTCCGGCTATTTTGACTACATTGAAGATCTGATCGAGCGGGAAAACACCTTCACCATGGAACAGTTCGCCGCTAGCATCAACGAGTTTTTATCGTTCCGACGCTACGACATTCTGCCGGACAAGGGCAAGATTTCTGCCCGGCAGGCAAAGCAGAAGGCAGAAGCGGAGTATGATCTGTTCAACCCCACCCAGAAGATCGTGTCGGACTTTGACCGGGCGGTGAAGGAACTGAAGGGGTAAAAACATGTATTATCGGAATCGTTCCGGTAAAAAATAAAAAGGAGTGTTGATCATGAAAAAGAAAATTGTCTCTTTATTATTGACCGCGATGCTGTGCCTTGCTTTGGCAGTACCTGCGTTTGCGGCAAACTACAGCAAATGGACCGCCACAGAATTTTCAGGCCAGACAGATTTCGGGTATTTTTACACTTATGCAGGGCAAGATCAATCAACTTATCCTTATCAAGATGCAAATTACAAATGTTTCTCGGTTGTCTCCGCAGATGGACAGCGTTTCTATGCAGCAATTAAAGACACCCAGTATGAGTATGCCAAGGCTGCGCTTAATAACCAGCAGCTTACACTGAAGGGATTGTATCAGCAAACAGCAGGCGATGGCTCTCCTATTTTCTTGGCCAGTGAAGTTGTCACGACAAATGAAAAGGGCGAAAAAGTGAGCACACCGTTTGGTAATGTTGTGTGGGCGGCTATTGACCACGGCAAATCGATTACGGAAACTTTCAAGAAGTTCTATGAAGTGTACTCAGATCGCATGATTACTGTTGCTGATGACAACTCCTACCTCATGATCGACACAAATCCCTATAATCAGAAGGGCGGAGACTCAAGATTGATCGAGGCGGGACTCGACCATATTGAAACGCTTAATAAAGCACTGGGTTTACCTGACTGGCTCTATGAAGAAATGCTGAAAACTCGAGCTTTGGACGGGCGCCAGAAAGAATCCATTGACAATGTAACTGTGACTTGGTCTTATCATCCGGATCAGGGTATGGAAGTAATCTATCGCAGCAATTGCTGATGCAAATAAAAAACGTCCTGCCGGGCGCAACCGGCAGGACGTAAAGTAAGCGGCTCGCCCTTACGGGGTCATCGCACACCTAGCAATGCGATTATACCTCTTTTGGGCAGGCTTGTCAAAGTGTACCCTTTTGGAGGTGTAAACATGGGACAACGAACCAATACAGCCACCTGGCTGCCGAACCAGCAGCGCTGGCAGATCAAGGTGCAGAAGGATGGCGTGCGCCGGACCTTCACCAGTGCCAAACCGGGCCGCACCGGCCAGCGGGAAGCAAACCGCAAGGCAGACGCCTGGCTGGATGAAGGCATCACCAGCACCACAAAGCGCTGCGCTGACGTGTGGTCCGAGTACATGATCTCGGTCGAGGCCGCAGCGGGCGGTAGCTACATAGACCAGGTGGAGAAGTTTGGCCGCAACTACATCCTGCCGGTGATCGGGGTGCGGCGTATCGGTGATCTGAGCACCGGTATGCTGCAGGATGTGCTGAACCGCTCCTACAAAGAGGGGTGTCTGAACCAGGCCAGCAGGCGCAGGAGCAAGGGAAACCTGTCCCGCAAGACGCTGCAGGGCATCCGGGGCGTAGAGGTGTCCTTTGTCAAGTGGGCCCGCCAGCATAAATATACAACACTGCGGCCCGAGGACGAGGGGCTGGCTGTGCCAAAAGGTGCCCGGAATAAAGGCAAGAAGATCCTGCAGCCGGACGCCCTGCGGGTGCTGCTCTCCACAGACACCCGCGTGGCGCGTGGAAAAGTGGAGCAGGACGAGAATGTCCATGCCTACCGGGTAGCCGTTATGACCGGCCTGCGCCCCGGCGAACTGCTGGGGCTGCGTGTGGGTGACGTAGAGGGCAACCGGCTGCATCTCCACCGGGCGATCAACCGCCAGAACGAGGAGACCACCGGCAAGAATGAAAACGCGATCCGCACCGTGGTGCTGCACCCTTTGGCTGCTGCCGAGATCCACGCCCAGCTGCAGCAGCGCACCTGCGAAGAGGAGCGCCCGCTGCGGGACGAAGATCCCATCTTCCCTCTGAAGAATCAGCAGAGCCTGTACAACTACTGGCAGTTTTACCAGCGCTGCAACGGTATAGACCCGCCGGTCAGCCTGTATGAGCTGCGGCACACCTTTGTGAGCATGGTTGAGGACGCCGTGTCCCCGGCTCAGCTGCGCCGTATGGTGGGACACAGCCGCAGCATGGACACCTACGGCTGGTACAGTCATGCCGTGGATGGCAGGGATAATGCCGCTGCCTTGGCTGTTTCGGACGCCCTTGCCGAGTATGCTCCCGCCGGGCAAAAGTAACCCACTTTGCAACCCACTTTTATGCGCACGAACATGCGCAAGGTGGTATTTCTTAATGCGTAAACACGCCAAAAAGTGGCTTGATTGCTGAATTTTTTGAATTTGCTGGAATCGGTGTGCGTGAAAGTGACTTGTTCGAATCCACCCGCGCCCACCAAACAAGAAAAATCCGAACCTGTTTCCGATTG
>OODB01000615.1_pt1 | contig 33131 bp, 30 predicted proteins | sample 1671721 | NCBI WGS metagenome assembly OODB01 (sample SAMN06348185, study PRJEB24527) | human gut metagenome | biome: human gut; feature: ankylosing spondylitis patient; material: feces | host: Homo sapiens | place: China | collected 2015-10
AGCTGCTGGAATACCAGAGCAAGGAAAACACCCGCCTGCCGGTTTTGCAGGCAGAGCTGAACGAGGTCAAGCGCCGCATCGACAATCTGGTGGCGGCCATCGAGCAGGGCATCCTGACGCCCTCCACCAAGGCGCGGATGGAGGAACTGGAGCAGCAGCGTGAAGCACTGGAAACCAGCATCCTGCAGGAGCAGATCGAAAAGCCGCCCATCACACGGGAGCAGATTCTGTTCTGGTTCGATCAGTTCCGCCACGGCGACCCGGCGGATATTGCCTTTCAGGAAAAGGTCATCGACTGTTTTGTCAACTCTATCTATCTGTTCGATGACCGCATTGTGGTGAATTTCAACTACCAGGAGGGCGGCCACCCGGTATCTCTGGAAGAAGTACTTGGTTCGTTTTTGGATGGGAATGGTGCACCACAAAATACCTCGCACGAAGCTGCGGGGTATTTTTATTTTATGTTGATATACCGTTGAAAATAAACGAGCATAGCCTTTGAAACAAGATAAGCCTTGAAAAATAAGTCGAATCATAAGACTGGTTACGATAGGCTAAAAACTGCCGAAAATGGCTCTAATTGCCATGCGCGTAACAGTTTACCGATATACATTTTATTAGTCAGTATGCGGCGCATTAAGAACAACATGAACATTCGCATTTGTGGCCGCGCAGACACTACACTGTCTACCATCATCATCGGGGACGGACGCGCAGCTGAGCAGATTCCGCACGATGCACAGGGGCGCTTCATTATTGAAGACGGCACGGTGTTTCAGGCGTATTATTTTAGCGACGATACAATTTCAAAGTGGTAATATAAAAGGCAGACGTTTTTAGCGCCTGCCTTTTGTTTTTTATCGGGTATTAGAGAAAACCTACCCATATACCAACGGCAATAAGTAGTATGCCTAATAATCTGCCCACAAGTTTTGCTTTTTGGTATCCTAAAAGTTCTGCTGTTTCAGGAGTAGTAAATGGAAGTAAGACAACATCAATACCCATTACTATAATTCCGATTCCGATTGCGGAAGCGCGATTACTTAGGGCGATGCCATAAAGTAGAATGAGAAAACCTAAAGCAATGCCCAAAATAAAATACTTGGTTTTACGGCTATCTTTTTCCAGCGCTTCTTTATAGTTGCTTTCGCATTCATTGCAGCAAAATTCGGAAGTGCCATTTAGTTCATTCCCGCAGTATTTACATTTCTTCATACGAATACCTATAATGGTTAAATAAACTGGAAATTACCATTTCCCTTTAGCAATTCGCCCGCCGACCAAGATGGCGGAAAAAATAGCAGCGAAAAATAAGAATGTAAGCCAAATTGGACTTAGTACCCACAACCAAGACCATGAAATGAATCTTGCTGCTTTTAGTACAACAAAAATCAGCGTTAAAACAACAATGGGGTCATGTCTATGCCGTCCATACCGTTTAGATTCATTCTTCATGCGTATAATCACCTCACGGTTTCAGTTTAGCTAATTGTATCATATACCGTGTTGCTTTACAAGCAACTTGCCATTTTAATCTATATCAAGTAGTCAGACCGCTGCTGATGTCTTTGGGTGGCGGTATATTCTGGAAATGCCCATATCTCAACACTTACGCTTTCCTCAATCTCAACTCACGTTATCCAATCGGGATAAGGAGATGTGGGTTGTTCCGCGATTAACCAGAAAAAGAGGAATGGGGAAATGTCAAGGGGACTGTGGAATACCGCAGCCCAGTTTGTAGAGCGAGGATATGCCGCAAAAGCCCCTTGATATTTCAACACCCCTCTTTTATCCTCGCGCGGAGGAACAACAGCATCACTTCCGGGTGAGCAGTCGTGTGATGCCGATGCCGCCCGGACAAACAAAAGTGTTCGGGTTTGCTCCCACATGGTGCACCACAAAATACCTCGCACGAAGCTGCGGGGTATTTTTTTATTGCTTGTTTTTGAGGGAACTGCCGTTTGTGCACCATTGGGGACGAGAATGGCTTGCTGTGGAGGTGACCGCCGCCTGCGGCGGAGACAGAGATCCAGAGCAGGCGCAGCGGTCGCAGAGGACAAGCCCCGCCCAAGGGGCGCAGGCCGATGCGGTAACCGCAAGTCGTAGGCCGGCGGTACGTCCCGCCGGACAAAAACAGTCCAGTGGACGGTTTTTAGAGCGCGGGGGATTTTATGCCTCGCCCAGAATCTGCTTGATCTCTGCCAAATCAGCGGCAAAGTAGATGCCCTCCTGGCGGGCGGGGGTGGAGAGGCCGGTTTCGATCATGTGGTCCAACAGGGATTTTAGGCTGTCGTAATAGTTGTTGAGGTTGTAGAGGATGCAGGGAGCATCCAGGTGCTTGAGGGACACTTTCGACATGACCTCAGTGATCTCCTCCAGCGTGCCGGTGCCGCCTGGGAACGCGATAAAAGCATCGCCCAGCTCGATCATTTTGGCTTTGCGCTCGGTCATGTCCTGCGTGACGATCAACTGCGTCAGGCCGTCCAGCTCGTAGCCTTCATCAATGAAAAACTGCGGTTCTACGCCGATCACGGGACCGCCGGCGGCCATTACGCTGCGGGCCAGCACACCCATCAGGCCGCTGGCAGAGCCGCCGTAGACCAGCGTGTGGCCGCTTTTGCCGATCCATTGCCCCAGCTCGGCCACGGTAGTTTGCAGGGCGGGGTCTGTGCCATAATTGGCGCCTAAATATACAGTAACATTCATAGCAGGTGCTCCCTTTTACTTTGCTATACAGCCAGCATAACGCGAACCACGCCATTTTGCAAGAGCGAATCGTCCAAAGCGGGGCGGCAGCAGCCGTAAAACACTGCGCAATCATGTTGATAATTGTCTTGCAATCTAACAATAAACTTTCTATAATAAAAATATCGAAAATTTTAACAAAATGCTGCGGTATGACGATGCGCATTTTGTGCGGGAGTTGAGCGCGTGTGAAGAAAATACGGATCGAACGGGTCAGCATTGGGAGCATTGCGGTGACCATTCTGCTGGGCATCCTGCTTGTGTTTGTTTCGTCTGAGTGCACGCAGCAGTTTGCGGCGTTGCAGACCGCCACGGATGAATATATTGAGTGCGAAAACCAGGCAAGTGAGCTGCAGGCGGCATCGGATTATCTGGCCGAGCAGGTGCGGCTGTTTGTGGTGACCGGGCAGCGAGAGTACATGGACCTTTACTTTGAGGAAAAGGACGTGACCCGGCGCCAGGAGAAGGCGTTCGCCTATTTGGAACAGGAATTTGACGGAACAACGTCGTTGGAATCACTGAAAACTGCGCTGAACAGCACCAAAAATCTGAGCTATGCCGACCGTTATGCCATGCGGCTGGCGGCCGAGGCCTACATTGCGGACGGGGAAAGCTGGCCGGAGGCCATCCGGGCGGTGACGCTGCACGAGAGCGACCAGCGGATGACCGACAGCGAGAAGATCCGCAAGGCACAGCAGCTGGTTTGCAACGACCAGTACCAGACGCTGCGGGAGAACATCAACGACAATGTTGCGGCCTGCACCCAAAGCCTGATCGAACAGACGAAGAACCGCCAAAACAACGCAGCAACGGTGTTCAGTGACATTTATTTTAGGTTTGAGATCAGCGTAGTGGCGTTGATTTTGATGGTGCTGATGATGTGCGCCATCGTGCAGCATTTAATCGTAAAGCCGCTGCTGCTGTACGGAAAGAGCATCCAGAACGGGGAGATCTTTCCGGTGGTGGGCGCGGCGGAGCTGCAAAACCTGGCCGTGACCTACAACAAAGTCTACCTGGAAAACCAGGAGACGCAGAAGCTCATCCGTCATGAGGCCGAGCATGACGCACTGACCGATGCGCTGAATCGAGGGTCGTTTGAGAAGATTTTGTCCATTTACGAGAAGGGGCAGTCAGACTTTGCCATGATCATCTGCGATGTGGACAGCTTCAAGACCGTTAACGACACCTACGGCCATGCGGTAGGCGATGAAATTTTGAAAAAGGTGGCATCCCTGCTGCAGAAAGCGTTCCGCAGCATCGACTATGTCTGCCGCATCGGCGGCGACGAGTTCGCGGTCATTATGGTGGATATGACCACCGACCTGACCAACACTGTTAAAGAAAAAATCGATATAGTCAACGACCTGCTGAGCAACCCGGCCGACGGGTTGCCGCCTGTCTCGCTGAGCGTTGGCGTGGCGTTTTCTGACCGGCAGGACCCGGGGGAGAGCATCTTTAAGGATGCCGACCACGCGCTGTACCATGTAAAGCAGCACGGCAAGCATGGCTGCGGCTTTTATGGCGCAGAGCAGGAGCCTTGCGCGGAGCCGGATGCCGCAGTACCCATGAGCGAAACCGAATAGCGTTAAAGGGAAGGACTGAGGCCTTTCCCTTTTTTGTGGTGCTTGCGCGGTGCGGCAAATTGTGGTAGTATGGCAGGAGAAATGAGGGGGGATGAAAGTATGTCGATCAGTATCCTGCTGGCGGAAAAAATCGCGCAGTTGTTTCTGATTTTGCTGATGGGGTATCTGGTGGTCCGGGTCGGACTGTTGAAGCCTGAGGACAGCCGGGTGCTGTCGGTCATCATGGTGTATCTGGTCATGCCGTGCATGATCCTGAACGCGTTCCAGATCGACAACACGCCGGAGGTGCGCACCGGCATCGTGTATTCGTTTGTGGTGGCAGGCATCATGCACCTGCTGTTTTTGGCGCTGACGGCGCTGCTGAAAAAGCCGCTGAAACTGGATGTGATTGAGCGGTGTGCTGTGATTTATTCCAACGCGTCGGCGTTGGTCATCCCGCTGCTGCAGGCTACGCTGGGCAGCGAGTATGTGGTGTATTCCTGCGGGTTCATCATTGTGCAGCTGGTGCTGCTGTGGACCCATTGCTGCACGGTGCTGCGGGGCGACAAGGGCATTGACCTGAAAAAAATCGTGACGAACCTGAACCTGATCGCCATTGTGGCGGCGGCGCTGCTGTTTGCGCTACACATCACGCTGCCGGCGGGGCTGGTGACGACCATCTCCAGCGTGGGCAACATGATTGGCCCGCTGGGTATGCTGCTGGCGGGCATGGCAATCGCGTCCAGCCCGCTGAAAAAGCTGGTGCTTACGCCGCGGTATTATTTGACCGTGTTTTTGCGTTTGATTTTGTACCCGATGGTGACGCTGGGGTTGTTATGGCTGCTGAAAGCGCAGACCTGGATCCCAGACGGCAAGGCGATTTTGATGACAGTGTTTTTGTCCGGCATTACGCCGGTATGTTCGGCGCTGAACTCGATGGTGCAGTTGTATGACCGCGATATGGAGGAATCAGGGGCGTTGTATGTGTTGACAACGTTGTTGTCGATTGTAACGATGCCGATGGTGATTGCGGTGTTTGAACGAGTTATGTGATTATATTTGTGCGGTTATCCGGCCCTGCCTACCTTGAGGCAGGGCCTTTTTTAGTGGGTGGCACCTCATAGGAACAAATCAAGAAGTTTCCACAGGTTTATATTGCAAAACCTTCTCAGAGAACGCGCCATTGAAGAATTGAATGAAAGGGCCCAGGCCGAAGGCGCAGACCAGGGTGCCGATGCCGACCAGGCCGCCCAGCAGGAAGGTGATGGCCGCACAGAGTGCATCGGTAAAGACGCGGCAGCCGAAGTAAGGCTTGTGCAGGTGGTCCTGCAGGGCCAGAGCCAGCGAATCGTAAGGTGCAACGCCCAGGTCGGCCGTCTGGTACAGCGAGCAGCCAAACGCTGTGACAGGCACGGCGATCACGACCCACAGCAGCTGGATGGGCAGCTGCTCGGCCGGGCCGAACCAGCCCGCAATGATGTCGTAGAAAAAAGTGATGATGAACCCACAGCCCAGGCCGTTGACCAGGGTGCCCAGGCCAATGTACTTGCGGCCCCAGATGAACTCCACCACCAAGAACAACAGATTGGTGCAGATGTTCTGCACGCCCAGCGAGATGCCCAGCAGCTCGGACAGGCGGATGTTCAGGGCCGTGATGGAATCATTGCCCAGGTGGGATTGCTTGAAGATGGCAATGCCCAGCGAGATGATGACGATGCCGATCACCATACCCAGGACACGGCGCACAGTAGGACGTTCCGTTTTCATGGTTTTTTCCAACTTTCCTTATTAGACTATAAATGTAAAGGGTTGTATCCAGTGTAACACGTCGTGCAGCGCGGGTCAACCGTTGCGGCGGCTGTAGGCGCGCATGCCATTGACGCCCGCGCCCAGGAACATCACGTTGATGCTGACATTCAGCCACAGGATGACCAGGATGATCGAGGTCAGGGAGCCGTAAATATAGGACAGCTTCCAGGATGTGCGAATATAATAGGTGAAGATCGAGGAGAAAACGAACCAGACAACAGCCGTAAACAGCGCCCCGGGCAGTTGGTCCCGCATACGGCGGCGGCCGCCCGGCACGAAGGTGTAGATCAGCACAAAAGTCAGGATGGACAGCCCGAAGGCCGCCAGCGCACTGAAGCTGACCAAACTGTGCAGCCTGAGAAACAGATGGCTCTGGGACAGCCAGGGCAGCAGGCTCAACGCCCAATGCAGCAGGGGGCTGAGGTTCTGGCAGAACAGCACGATCAGCAGCAGCCACAAAAACGCGAAGGTGTACACCACCGCCCACAGCCGGTCAAGCATCGTGCGGCGGGAGCCGGGGGTCAACTTTTGCAGGCCCTTCTGGATGGCTGCCATGCCGCTGGACGCCGACACCAGTGTGGTAATAACGGCCAGCGATGCCACAAAGGTGTTGGAGTTCTCGTTCATGCTGGTGATAAGGCTGGCGATGGTATCACGAATGACCGGAATATCCGGCAGAAAACGGAAAAACAGCTCGACTACGCTGTCCACCGTAAAGCCCGGCAGGGTGTTGACCACCACCAGCAGCCACATCAGCAGCGGAAAAAATGCCGTGAGCAGGAAAAGCGTAGCGTGCCCGGCGTAGACCGTCATGTCCTGGGCCATGTACTGCTGCAGCAGGGTGATGGCGGGCTGCAGTTTTTTCTTCATTCTTCCACCCCCGGGCACAGGCCGCGCATGGCGTTGTGGATCAGCCGATAGGTGCGCTGGGCCATCACCTCGGGCGGGGCGGGTTCCTCGGCTTGGAGCCAGTTTTTGATAAGCCCCACGCAGCCAGACAGGCAAAAGGAATACCCGCTGTCCAGATCGGCCCGGCGATCCGGGTAGGCATCGGCCAGTACCTGCAGGCTGTAGCGGGAGAGGATGGCTTCGATCTGCAGCAAAAACGCCATGTCGCCGTGGGGACCCAGCAGCGCGGCGCAGATCTCGCGGTTTTCGGCCATCAGGGCAAACAGATCCCCCACCAGCGGGAAGATCTGCGCCTGGTGCGGGTCGATGGGGTGTGCCTGCACGGACGCCTCAATGCGTTCCAGCAGTTCTGCCTCGACGGAAGCCAGCATCTGGTCAATGTCGGTGTAGTGCAGGTAAAAGGTGGAACGGTTCACGTTGGCGTGGGCGACCAGCTCTTTTACGGTGATGTCGCCTGCGTTTTTCTCCTGCATCAGCTCGGCCAGGCCCTGGCGCAGCAGGGCACGGGTACGCAGGATGCGGCGGTCGGTTTTGGGTGCCGTCATAAGCGGAAAATCCTTTCCGGTGCGTTACAATTTCTATAATAGACATTATACGCCGAACCGGGGAGAAAAGCAACACGGTGTTGCATATCGGACGCCTTTTGCCGAAAATGCAGGGCAGCGGCCCGTCAACCAGATAACGCTTGCCATGCCGCAGAAATTGGCGTATATTGATGGTATAGACGTATCCGGGGAGGAAACAGAACGATGGAAACGAGGGATAAGATTGTAGTGCGGGGCGAGCTGGCGCTGGTGCTGGCCGTGCTCATCAACAGCTTTGCAGTGGCCGTGACGGTGTATGCGGGGCTGGGCATTTCGCCGGTGTCCAGCTTCCCGTATGCGGTGTCGCTGGTGTTCCCGTTTTTGACGCTGGGCACCTGGACATACCTGTTCCAGGGCGTGCTGGTCATTACGTTGATGGTGCTGCGCAAGCGGTTTGTGCCGTCGTACCTGTTCAGCTTTGTGGCGGGCTTTTTCTTCGGCAAGCTGCTGGATGTGTTTGGTGCGTGGCTGCCCTGCCTACCCTACAGCTTGGGCTGGCGCATCTTCTACTTTGTGGCCAGCTGCCCGGTCATCGCGCTGGGCATTGCGCTGTCCAACCGGTGCAAGCTGCCGATCATCCCGACGGATCTGTTTGCCCGGGACCTTTCGGAGATTATCCGCAAGCCTTACGCCAAGGTCAAGACGACCATGGACCTGACTTGCGTTGCGGTATCCATTGTGCTGACCGTAGTGGGTACCGGTACGCTGAAGGGAGTAGGCATCGGCACTGTGGTGGCTGCCCTGACCTATGGACGGACCGCTGGTTTGATTGGCAATTTGATTGATAAGAAGTTTTATTTTGTATCAGTGCTGGAGAAATAAATGAATTGCCTCCGCAGGGTGGCGCGGAATGGAAGCCACTCCATAAGACAAAAGGAGTCAGCCAAGGTAAAAAGCATTTATCTGATGAGCCACGGCGAGACATTATTTAAGGCAACACCGCACAATTCCCGCCTGACGGCTTAAGCACCTCGCTCGCCGTGTCGGCACTTAGAATTATGCGGTATTGCCTTAATACATGGTAACTTCGTGATAGAAAAAATTATCAACCCAGATGGGCAAAAATCACCCCAGTGCCACGTCCAGCACCATCATCACGCTGAATCCCAGCGCAAAGCAGATAGTGCCGACGTTGGAGTGCTCGCCCTGGGACATTTCGGGGATCAGCTCCTCGACCACGACGTAGATCATGGCCCCGGCGGCAAAGCTGAGCAGGTAGGGCAGGGCAGGCACCACCAGCCCGGCGGCCCAGATGGTAAACAGTGCGCCCACCGGCTCCACGGCACCGGACAGCGTACCCGCCCAGAACGCCCGGCCGCGGCTCATGCCCGCGGCTTTCAGAGGCATCGAAATGATAGCGCCCTCGGGAAAGTTCTGGATGGCAATGCCCAGGGACAGCGCCAGCGCACCCATCGCCGTGATAGACGCACTGCCCGTTAAGTAACCCGCGTACACCACGCCGACGGCCATGCCCTCGGGGATGTTGTGCAGCGTGACGGCCAGCACCAGCATCGTGGTGCGGGAAAAGCCGCTGTGGGGGCCTTCGGGCGTGTCGGCACCCTGGTGCAGATGAGGCACCGCCATATCCAGCAGCAGCAAAAAGCCGATGCCCAGCCAGAAGCCCACGGTGGCGGGGATGAACGCCAGCCGCCCCAGGCCCTTGGACTGCTCCATGGCGGGGATGAGCAAACTCCAGATCGACGCCGCTACCATGACCCCGGCGGCAAAGCCGGTTAAAGCGCGCTGCACACCTTCGTGCAGCGTTTTTTTCATGAAAAATACGCAGGCGGACCCCAGCGTAGTACCGGCAAAGGGGATAAGGATACCGGGTAAACATTGCGTTAGCATAAACTAACCCTCCCTGTAAAAAAATGACCCGCCCGGCCCAAAACGGCAGTAACAGCGGGGAAAAGTTGACGAAAAACGAAAACACGATATTTGCCCTTATCCTACCACACCCGGCCCGTGCCGTCAATAGCCGGGAAGATGTGAACCATTGGTTAAAAATATATCAAAAACACTTGCGCAAATTCCTTTTTATGCGTATAATATGGGTATTGGGCGCAAAACGTCCCCATAACAATGTGTAATACCGAGAGGAGCTTTTACTATGGGTTTGGGTAAAAAGACCATTGACGATGAAAACTACGCTGGCAAGCGCGTGCTGGTTCGCTGCGACTTCAACGTCCCGATGAAGGACGGCGTGATCACCAATGACAACCGTATCAACGCGGCTCTGCCGACCATCAAAAAGCTGATCAATGATGGTGCCAAGGTCATCCTGTGCAGCCACCTGGGCAAGCCGAAGAACGGCCCCGAGGCCAAGTTCAGCCTGGCCCCTGTTGCTGTCCGCCTGAGCGAGAAGCTGGGCCAGCCCGTCACCTTTGCTGACGATGACACCGTTGTCGGCGAGAACGCCAAGGCTGCTGTTGCCACCATGGGCAACGGCGATGTTGTCCTGCTGCAGAACACCCGTTTCCGCAAGGAAGAGACCAAGAATGAGCCCGCTTTCAGCGAGGAACTGGCCAGCCTGGCCGATGCTTACGTGGATGACGCTTTCGGCTCCTGCCATCGCGCCCACTGCTCCACCGCCGGTGTTACCGACTACATTAAGGATACCGCTGTCGGCTACCTGATGGAGAAGGAGATCAAGTACCTGGGCAACGCAGTGAACGATCCCGAGCGTCCCTTCACCGCCATTCTGGGCGGCGCTAAGGTCGCTGATAAGCTGAACGTTATCTCCAACCTGCTGGAAAAGGTCGACACCCTGATCATCGGCGGCGGCATGGCCTACACCTTCCTGAAGGCCCAGGGCTACGAGATCGGCAAGAGCCTGTGCGATGACTCCAAGCTGGATTACTGCAAGGAAATGATGGCTAAGGCCCAGGAGAAGGGCGTTAAGCTGCTGCTGCCCGTTGATGCTGCCTGCATCAAAGACTTCCCTGATCCCATCGATGCCCCTGTCGAGACCGTCATTGTTCCTGTCGACGCTATCCCTGCTGACCAGGAAGGCTGTGACATCGGCCCCGAAACCATGAAGCTGTTCGCTGATGCCGTCAAGGCCAGCAAGACCGTTGTCTGGAACGGCCCCATGGGCGTCTTCGAGAACCCGACCCTGGCTGCCGGCACCCTGGCTGTTGCCAAGGCTATGGCTGAGAGCGACGCTACCACCGTGATCGGCGGCGGCGACAGCGCTGCAGCTGTCCAGCAGATGGGCCTGGGCGACAAGATGACCCACATCTCCACCGGTGGCGGTGCTTCTCTGGAGTACCTGGAGGGCAAGGAACTGCCCGGCATCGCCGTTATCCAGAAAGCTTAATTTGTAACCCGCAGGGCGCGGCGGCAGAGCCGCTGCGCCCCTTTTTGTTTGAAAAATATATGAAATAAAGGAGCAACTATCATGGATAAGCAGAACCGCAAGGCAATCATTGCCGGCAACTGGAAAATGAATAAAACCGCTACCGAGGCCGCCGAACTGATCGACGCCCTGATCCCCGCTGTGAAGGACGCTGGCTGCGAGGTCGTTATCTGTGTGCCTTTCACCGACCTGGTCACCGCTGTTGCCAAGACCAAGGGCACCAACATCCACGTTGGCGCTGAGAATGTCCACTTCGAGAAGTCCGGCGCTTACACCGGCGAGATCAGCGCTGACATGCTGACCGACCTGGGTGTTGAGTACGTCGTTGTCGGCCACAGCGAGCGCCGTCAGTACTTTGCCGAGACCGATGAGACTGTCAACAAGCGCGCCAAGGCTGCTCTGGCTGGCGGCCTGAAGCCCATCATCTGCGTCGGCGAGAGCCTGGCCCAGCGTGAGCAGGGTGTCACCGAGGAACTGGTCCGCATGCAGGTCAAGATCGCCCTGAACGGCGTGACCGCTGACGAGCTGAAGAACGTCGTTATCGCCTACGAGCCCATCTGGGCTATCGGCACCGGCAAGACCGCTACCGCTGACCAGGCACAGGAAGTCTGCGCCGCTATCCGCAAGGTCGTCGGCGAGCTGTACGGCGAGGATGCCGCCAAGGCCCTGACCGTCCAGTACGGCGGTAGCATGAACGCCAAGAACGCTGAGGAACTGCTGGGCAAGCCCGATGTTGACGGCGGCCTGATCGGCGGTGCTTCCCTGAAGGCCGACCAGTTTGCCATCATTGTTGACGCCGCCACCAAGGGCTGATACAATAGTAGAGTAAAATGCCTCCCTCTGCGAGGGAGGTGGCGCGAAGCACCGGAGGGAGAGACTTTCAAGTAAGCAACGGTTTACTTTATGTCTCTCCCCCACCGCCTACGGCGGAGCCCTTCGGGCCCGGACCCCTCTGTCGCTACGCGACATCTCCCCACACTGCGGGGAGTCACCCTCCCAGAGGGGGCCTTTTGCGCTACCTGTACAAAAGGAGTTTCAATTTATGTCTAAAAAACCTGTAATGCTTTGCATCATGGACGGTTTCGGCTGGACGCCGGATCAGACCTACGGCAACGCCGTGGCCGCCGCCAATAAGCCCAACCTGGACAAGATCTTTGCCAACTATCCCATGACTACCATCCAGGCCAGCGGCATGGCCGTCGGCCTGCCCGAAGGCCAGATGGGCAACTCGGAAGTCGGCCACACCAACATGGGCGCTGGCCGCATCGTCTACCAGCAGCTGACCCTCATCACCAAGTCCATCAAGGACGGTGAGATGCTCAAGAACCCCGTGCTGGTCAAGAACATGAAAGCTGCCATCGATGCCGGTAAGGCCATCCACCTGATGGGCCTGGTCGGCACCGGCGGCGTCCACAGCCATGCCGACCACTGGTACGGCGTGCTGGAGATGGCCAAGCACCTGGGTGCCAAGGACGTCTACCTGCACTGCATCATGGACGGCCGTGATACCGACCCCCACAGCGGCAAGGGCTTCCTAGCTGACCTGCAGGCCAAGCTGGACGAACTGGGCATCGGCAAGATCGCCTCTGTTTCCGGCCGTTACTACGCCATGGACCGTGACAATAACTGGGACCGCGAGGAGAAAGCCTACGCTGCCTTTGTTTACGGCGAGGGCAACCACGCCGCCAACGCTGCCGAGGCTATCGAGGCCAGCTATGCTGCCGATGTGACCGACGAGTTCGTCGTGCCCGTTGTCACCTGCGAGGGTGGCCGTGTGCAGGATGGCGATACCGTTATCTTTATGAACTTCCGCCCCGACCGTGCCCGCCAGATGACCCGCATCTTCTGCGATGATGCTTTCACCGGCTTTGAGCGCCGCGGCGGCCGCAAGCAGGTCAACTATGTCTGCATGGCCGAGTACGATGCCACCATGCCCAACTGTGAAGTGGCTTACCCGCCGGTCGAGCTGAAGAACACCCTGGGTGAGTACCTGGCTGCCCACGGCAAGACCCAGCTGCGCATTGCCGAAACCGAGAAGTACGCCCATGTGACGTTCTTCTTCAACGGCGGTGTCGAGCAGCCCTGCGAGGGCGAGGACCGCAAGGTCATCCCCAGCCCGAAGGTTGCCACCTACGACCTGAAGCCCGAGATGAGCGCCTACGAGGTTGCCGACGAGTGCAAGGCCCGCATCGAGAGCGGCAAGTACGACGTCATCATCCTGAACTTTGCCAACTGCGACATGGTCGGCCACACCGGCGTGTTTGACGCCGCTGTCAAGGCTGTCGAGGCTGTTGACAAGTGCGTGGGCGAGGTCACCGACGCTGTGCTGAACGCTGGTGGCGTGGTCTTCCTGACCGCCGACCACGGCAACGCCGAGAAGATGAAGAACCCCGATGGTTCTCCCTTCACCGCCCACACCACCAACGTGGTGCCCTTCGCCGTCATTGGCGCTGGCGATGTGAAGCTGCGTGAGGGCGGCTGCCTGGCAGACATCGCCCCCACCATGCTGCCCTATATCGGCCTGCCCGTCCCGGCTGAGATGACCGGCAAGAGCATTATCGTCGACTAAGACGAGGGATTTTCGGCCTTTTTTCAAAAAAGGCCTGGCGAAAAACTTTTAATATTTCGACCCATAAAGCGGGAGTCTGCGGTAAGCGGGTTCCCGCTTTTGTTTGTACGGGCTGATGTATGTGTTTTGCTGTAGGGGCCGATGCTTGCATCGACCCGTCAACTTGCCGTGGTTTACGCTGTTTTATAGGTTGAGAAAATGCACGAAAAATGGTATAGTAGAAACTACAAAAGTATGCCTGTAAGGGGAATTTACCGTATGAAAGAAAAACTGCGCTTACTGCTGCGTAAACCGGCTGTGATCGCCTTGCTGATAGCCGAGCTGCTGGTAATAGGCTTTGCCTTGGCAGCGGCCCTGCGCCCGGTGGCTGCGTATACGTTCACGGCGGACCAGTGGGAAAACATCGCCCAGGAATCAGAAATTGGTTATGACGAGGACGGCCGCATCGGCGTTACCGAAATGACCGATGGCGAGGACATCCTCCAAACCCCAGCCATGACCCTGCCCAAGGGGCACTATAAGGTGACGCTGGATTACCGCTATGTGCCCAGCGTGTGGGAGGGCGGTGTCGAGCGCCGCTCCTGCGTGTATTTTACTTCGTATGATGCGGTTCCGCCGGACGTTCAGCAAGGCAGTGTTCTTCACATGGCTGAAGGCTGCTGGCGGATGGGGTAAGCATGGCGACGGTGGTTGTGCTGCTTTGTGCTATGAGAAGGAAAAAGAGTAAGCGCAGAAAAGAGGCCTGAAAGGATTCCGCTCTTTTACTTGCGGACAGCTTGCGCTTTGCGTGGAAATGGGGTATAGTTAAAGTTAGAAAAATCGCAATGGGAGAATTGGATGGATAAGCAAATGAAAGGCAGCAGCCTTAAAAAAATAGGAGCCTTGCTGCCGTGGTTGTGGTTGGCGGCTGGGTATGTGCTGGACATGTGGTTCCAGCTGGTGCCGGGTAAGTGGATCGTTGATTCTGACCTGGCATCAGAAATGATGCTGACCAAGATCCTGAACCAGGAAGGCTCGATCTTAAGCCACAGCTGGTATTATTCAACCGAACTCCGCGTTGTAAATATGCAGTGGTTTTATCGCCTGGGGCTGCTGCTGTTCCCGGATGATTGGCATCTGGCAAGTACCTTTGGCATGGCGATTGCCTTGTTGGTCTTTATTGCGGCGGCGCTGCTACTGGCAAAGGAAATCGGGTTGGGAAGCCTGAGCCCCTGGATGGCAGGTGCACTGATCTGGCCCTTTGGTATGCGCTATCTCGTCTATGCGATGTACGGTGGCTATTATCTGATCCACATGCTTTTGCCTATGCTGACGTTGGCGCTGGTCTTTTGCAGTATCCATGCGCAAAACCGAAGGCCTAAAGTGCTGTGTGCTGTATTGGCTTGCCTGGCGGCTTTGGGGGCAGGCTTAAACGGCGTAAAGGTCCTGATGGTATTTCAGGCACCGTTCCTGCTGGCGACGATGCTCCTGGCGGTTATGGCTCTGAACAGCTGTGGGAAAACTAACTGGAAAGATGCTTGCCGGACCTGCGGGACGGAGATGCAGCTGTTAGCAGGTGCGCTGTATACCACAGTGGCGGCGATGGCTGGCTATGTCATCAACGCAAAGATCCTGGCAAAAAGCTATAGCTTTAAATCCTTTGGCGGCGTTACCTGGAGCCGCCCGCGGGATGGCTTATTTGAACTGCAGCGGATCATTGTGGATTATTTCCATGAATTTGGGTATACAGACGGAGTGGGCGTTTTCCACTTCAGCGGCATTGCGTCTGGCCTGGGACTTTTGATCGGCATCTGGCTGGCCTTTTGCATTGTGCGGCTGCTGTTCCGTTACCGCAGCCTGGCAGTAGCAGAGCGCTTTATGGTGTTGCTGCTTTGCAGCATGATTGCAGTCTGTGGTATCTCGTTCTCCTATTTCCAGGAGTACAGCCAATATTTCTGGTTCCCCAGTATGCCGGCGGCTTTTGCCGTTATGGCTATTGAAATCAAAACGGAAAAGCTGCATTTGCCGGGAGAACGGCGCACACTGGCGTTTTTGCTGGCAGGAGCACTTTCCATTTGCGGCATAAACACGGTGCGCCAACAGATCGAGCACCCCGCATTGGGGCGCGTTGGAATTGACAAAGTCGCATATTGGCTGGTAGATAATGGCTATTCTGAAGGATATGCGACTTTCTGGAATGGCGGCTGCATGACAGAAATTACCAGCGGAAAGTTAGACATCTGGTACACGAATCTCCGTGATGATTATAATGAGGGATGGCTGCAGCCGGATTATCACCTGACCCGCGACCCGGAAAAACCGTTTATTCTGATCGATACAGAAACAGATGGCCCGGTAGACGAAGTACCGCTTGTTCAGCACGGCGGATGTACAGAAGTGTACAATGACGGCCGTTATGTGGTATATACGTATGATTCCGCCGAAGCAATGCATGCAGCATCCGACGCGGAACATGCGAAAACCAATGAGAACCAAAACTCTGACCAATAAAAAAGGAGAAACTTATGCGTTACTGCAAAAAATGTACGATGCCGGATACACGGCCCGGTATTACCTTTGATGCCGAGGGCGTGTGCAGCGCCTGCCGCCATTACGAGAACCGCAAAAATGTGGATTGGGACGCCCGCTTCAAGGAGTTTGAGGCATACTGCAACAAGTACCGCGGCATGAACGGCCCCGGCGGTTACGACTGCGCCGTTGCCGTTTCCGGCGGCAAGGACAGCCACTTTCAGGTCTGGATGCTGAAAGAGGTCATGCACATGAACCCCATCCTGTTCAGCGTGGAGGATAACTTCCCCATGACCCAGGCCGGTATCCACAACCTGAAAAACATCAGCGAGGAATTCGGCTGCACCATCATCTCCTGCAAGCCCAACATCAAGGTGCAGAAGGTCCTGATGCGCAAATTCTTTGAAAAGTACGGCAAGCCGACCTGGTACGTCGACCGCCTGATCTACACCTTCCCGCTGCATATGGCGGCCAAGTTCAACACTCCTATGCTCTGCTATGGCGAGAACGTCAGCTTTGAGTACGGCGGCAACGCCGACAAGGAGACCTACTCCGCCATGGACCAGATTGAAAACGGCGTGGCCGTTGGCATGCCCATGGAAGAACTGCTGGGCGACGGCGTGACCGAGAAGGACCTCTCCCTGACGCTGGCTCCCAGCGCCGAAGAGCGCGCCAAGCTCGACCCGTTCTATATGAGCTACTTTGTGCCTTGGAACAGCTACAAAAACTACCAGATCGCCAAGGCCCACGGCTTCCACGACCTGACCCACGAATGGGACCGCACCCACCATGCCGAAAACTTCGACCAGATCGACTCCCGCGCCTACCTGGTGCACAGCTGGCTGAAGTACCCCAAGTTCGGCCACGCCGCCGCTACCGACTACACCGCCCGCTACATCCGCTACGGCATGATGACCCGCGAGGAGGCTATCCCCATCATCAAGGAGCGCGACGGCAAGCTCGACCCGCTCTGCGTGCGTGACTTCTGCGAGTTCTGCGGCTACACCGAGACCGAGTTCTGGGCCATTCTGGACAAGTTCTACAACCGCGACCTGTTCGAGAAGAACGAGTACGGCGAGTGGCAGCTCAAGCACCCGATTTGGGAGGAGAACAAATAATGGTACGTCACGTTATTTTGTGGAAGCTGAAAGACATGCCCGAGGCCGAAAAGACCGCTGTTAAGTCGGGCATCAAGGCCGGGCTGGAAGGGCTGGCCGGGCAGATCCCGGGGCTGCTGGAAGTGCACGTTTACACCGATGCGCTGCCCAGCTCTGCCAATGCGGACCTGATGCTGGACACCACCTTTACCGATGAGGCGGCCCTGAAAGGCTATGCCGTCCACCCGGCCCATGTGGCCGTGGCCGACGGCAAAGTGCGTCCCTACACCGCGGTGCGCACCTGCCTGGATTTTACTGTGTAAGAGATAAAATTTGACCGTAGGGGCGGATTCCATATCCGCCCGTGGAGTGGGCAAAGCTCTGCGGGCGTATATAGAATACGCCCCTGCGGTGTAACGGAGGCAAATTATGCAAACAAAAACCATCCTGATCCGCGGCGGTCTGGTGCAGGACGCGGTACACCGAGAACCCCGCAAGGTCGATCTGCTGCTGGCGGGCGGCAAAATTGCCGCCATTGGCGAAAATCTGGACGCCACCGCTGACGCCGAGGTGTTCGACGCGGCGGGCCTGCAGGTATTTCCCGGGTTTGTGGACGCCCACACCCACATCGGCCTGGACGGCTACGGCATCGGGTACGAGGGCTGCGACTACAACGAGATGAACGACATCTGGACGCCGCAGCTGCGCGCCATCGACGGTATCAACCCCCGCGACCCCAGCCTGGCCCACGCCCGCAAAGCCGGTGTGACCTGCGTGTGCACCGGCCCGGGCAGCGCCAACGTGCTGGGCGGCACCTTTTTGGCCATGAAAACCATCGGCGACCGTGTGGACAACATGATCGTGAAGGACCCCGTGGCCATGAAGTGCGCCTTTGGCGAGAACCCCAAGCGCTGCTACCGCGACAAGTGCGACTCCACCCGCATGTCCACGGCGGCGTTCCTGCGCGGGGCGCTGAACCAGGCCAGGGACTACGGCGCCCGCAAGCAGGCGGCCAACGGCGACGTGACCAAGATGCCTGCCTACAACCAAAAGCTGGAAGCTCTGCTGCCGGTGTTGGATGGCACCATCCCCCTGAAAGCCCACGCCCACCAGGCCAACGACATCTTCACCGCGTTGCGCATCGCCCACGAGTTCGGCCTGCGACTGACGCTGGAGCATGTCACCGAGGGCCACTTGATCGTGGACGAACTGGCGAAAGAGGCTAACGTGCCGATGGCCGTCGGCCCCAGCCTGACCTTTGCCAGCAAGTTTGAACTGCAGAATAAATCCTGGGCGACCCCCGGCGTGCTGGCCAAGGCAGGCTGCCATGTCTCCATCATCACCGACAACTCGGTCATCCCCCAGCAGTATCTGCCGCTGTGTGCCGGTATGGCTGTCAAAGCGGGCATGGACCCGTTCGATGCACTGCGTGCCATCACGCTGAACGCTGCTGAGCACATCGGCGTGGCCGACCGTGTTGGCTCGCTGGAAGTGGGCAAAGATGCGGATGTGGCCATCACCGACGGTAGCCCCTTTGAGGTCATGACCGAGGTGCGGGCTGTGTTTATTGATGGAGAAATGATCCGCGCGTAAATTGTGCCTGAATCTGCGCAGTGTCTCCAAAAGAAAACACTGACAGAATAAACAGCCCTCTTGCATAACCGCCGCACCTGTGCTATAATGTCCACGAACGGCAAAGGTGCCGTCCGTTAGCATTGCTATCGGACGGTGCCTTTTTTCTTTTATCCTGCCGATGGGAGTGTAGAAATATGGAAAAGATGCCTCGCTACGTTGAGATTGATTACAGCAAGTACGCGCCGGATATCCCGGTGGAGGAGCGGGAGGCCTACTACGGCCTGCCCAAGCACGTGCAGTTTTGCAAAGAGTGCGTGATGAGCAACCAGAAGCCCAACTCCTGCTATGAGTTTGAGCATACCATCAAGTCCATCAAGAAAACGATGGTCATCCAGGACGACGGCGTCTGCGATGCCTGCCACGCCTGCCATAACAAGGCCAACGGCCAGATCGACTGGGCCCTGCGCGAGAAGGAACTGCGGGAACTGTGCGACCAGTACCGCAAAAACGACGGCAGCTACGACTGCCTGGTGCCCGGTTCCGGCGGCAAGGACAGCTTTTACGCCGCCCATCTGCTGAAATACAAGTACGGCATGCACCCGCTGACCGTCACCTGGGCGCCGCATATCTATACCCCCTGGGGCTGGGACAACATGCAGGCCTGGATTCATGCCGGGTTTGACAACTACCTGTGCACCCCCAACGGCATGACCCACCGCCTGCTGACCCGCCTTGCTACCGAGAACCTGTTCCATCCGTTCCAGCCGTTTATTCTGGGGCAGAAGCAGCTGGCCCCCAAGATGGCCGCCAAGTTCGGCATCCCGCTGGTGTTCTACGGTGAGAACGAGGCCGAGTTCGGCAACCCCATTGCCGACAACAACTCGGCCCTGCGTGACGAGCATTTCTTTGCCGTCAATGACTACGACCATATCTATCTGGGCGGCGTCAGCCTGCGCCAGCTGGAGGAGGATTACAAGGTCGATAAGGCCGACCTGGCCATCTACCTGCCCAGCGAGACCTCCAACCTGGAGAAAAACCATATCCAGGTGCGGTATTTGGGCTACTACGAAAAGTGGCATCCGCAGGGCGCCTACTACTACAGCGTCGAGCACGGCGGCTTCCGCCCCGCGCCGGAGCGCACCCAGGGCACCTACTCCAAGTACAATTCCATCGATGATAAAATCGATGACTTCTTCTATTACACCACCTACATCAAGTACGGCATCGGCCGCACCACCTACGATGCCGCCCAGGAAATCCGCAACGAGGAAATCACCCTGGACGAAGGCAAGGCACTGTGCAAGAAGTTTGACGGCGAGTATCCCGACCGCTTTGAGAAAGAAATTTTCCAATATCTGTCGCTCGACCGCCAGCATTTCCCCTGGGCCAGCCAGCTGTTTGAGCAACCCCGCATGGACCGCGAATACTTTATGCACCTGGCCGACCGTTTCCGCTCGCCGCATCTGTGGAAGTGGGAGGACAACATGTGGAAGCTGCGCTACACCCCCTACGAGGGCGATAGCGAGGTACTGTGGGGCGACCCGCGCGGCACCCACCACGAAGTATAAGGAGCGGCTGTTATGGGAAAGAAAATACGCCTGATTGCCCGGCTGGATGTCAAGGACACCAACCTGGTCAAGGGCATCCAGCTGGAGGGACTGCGCAAGCTGGGTGACCCCAACCGGTTCGCCAAAGAATACTACGAGCAGGGCATTGATGAACTGCTCTACATCGACATCGTGGCCAGCCTTTACAACCGCAATAATTTGAGCGACATCGTGCGCAAAACCGTGGACGATGTCTATATCCCGGTCTGCGTAGGCGGCGGCCTGCGCAGTGTGGAGGATGTACGCCACATCCTTGCTATGGGCGCGGACAAGGTGGCCATCAACACGGCGGCCATTAAAAGGCCGGAGCTGATTACCGAGGTGGCCGAGGCGTTTGGCAGCCAGTGCATGGTGCTGTCCATCCAGGCCAAGCGCAGCCGCACCTGGCCCGGCAAGTGGGAGGCTTACTACGACAACGGCCGGGCACATTCCGGCTACGATGTGGTGGAGTGGGCCAAACGCGGCGAAGCGCTGGGCGCAGGTGAAATTTTGCTGATGAGCGTGGACAACGAGGGCTTGCAGCGCGGCATGGATCTGGAGCTGATCGAGGCCGTGACCAAGGCGGTCAGCATTCCGGTCATCTGCGGCGGCGGCGTGGGCTGCGGTGATGACATTGTGGACGGAGCCAACGCCGGGGCGGACGCCGTGGCCTGCGCGGCGGTGCTGCACTACAAAAAAGAGACGGTGGCGGAACTGAAAGAGGATATCCGCGCCGGGGGAGTGGAGGTGCGCCGCGTATGAAAAAGGTGACGATTATCGACTATGGCCTGTCGAACCTGTTGAGCGTGCAGCACGCCTTTGCCCATTTTGGCGCCGAAACCCTGGTGACCGGCAAGGCCGAGGATGTGCTGGCCGCCGATGCGCTGGTATTGCCCGGCGTGGGTGCGTTCAAGGACGGCATGGCCGGGCTGGAAAAGCTGGGGCTGATCGAGCCGATCCGGCAGAAAGCCGCCGCCGGTACGCCGCTGCTGGGCATCTGCCTGGGCATGCAGATGCTGTTTGATGAATCCGAGGAGTTCGGCCTGCACAAGGGGCTGGGGCTGATTCCCGGCCGCGTGGTGCGGATTCCTTCCACCGATGTGCAGGGCCGCCCGCAAAAGGTACCGCATATCAGCTGGGACCCGCTGAACCCGGCGGGCGGACGCACCGATTTTGCCGGCACCGTGCTGGCCGGGGTAACGCCCGGCGAGGAGTGCTATTTCATCCACAGCTACGAGGCGAAGCCCGCCGATGAGGCCGACCGTTTGGCCGACACCGTGTACGGCGGCCGGGCAGTTTGCGCCGCCGCAGCGCATGGCAGCGTTGTGGGATGCCAGTTTCACCCGGAAAAATCCGGCAAGGTGGGGCTGAAGATCATTGAGGAATATATGAAGCGCGCGGAAAAGTAAGAGAAAAGTATATAGAGGTACAGTGCAGGGAGAGGCTTCGGTCTCTCCCTTTTGCTTTGGTTGCTTTTTTGCCCCTGATACGGTATAATATATTCTGTATCAATATGTAAAAGGGGAATTGCGCATGTACAGGGATCTGCTGGTTGGGTCTACGGGCTTTGTGGGGGGCAACCTGCGGGCAAAACATACGTTTGCCGCGGTGTGCCATAGCAGCGATATTGCCGCCCAGTACGGCACACAGCCGGACCTTTGCGTCTATGCGGGCGTGCCGGCGGCCATGTTTTTGGCCAACGCTGACCCGGAAGCGGACATGGAAGTTATGCGCACTGCCCGGGAAAACCTGCGCAAAATTGCACCAAAATCCCTGGTGCTTATTTCCAGCATTGCCGTGTTTGCCGACAGCCGCGGCCGCTGTGAGGACGATGCCCCCGATACCGACGGCCTGCCTGCCTATGGCCGCAATCGCCTGCAGCTGGAACAGTGGGTGCGGGAGGATTTTAACGATGCCCTCATCGTGCGCCTGCCCGCGTTGTATGGTGCAGGGTTGAAGAAAAACTTCCTGTTTGATCTGCACACCATCACCCCGGCTATGCTCAAACCGGAAAAATACAACGAACTGGCGGCTAAATCCTTGCTGGTAAAAACCGGCTATACCCTGGCCGACAACGGCTTTTACAAGCTGAACGGCACCGCCGATAAAACAGCATTAAAAGAATTTTTCGCGGGCAATGATTTCAACGCCCTGGCGTTCACCGATTCCCGCAGCCGCTACCAGTTCTACAACCTGGGCCGCCTGTGGCAGGACATCGAGACCGCCCGCGCCGCCGGGCTGACGATGCTGCACCTTTGCACACCGCCCATCTCGGCCGCCGAGGTTTACACCGCCGTGACCGGCAAAGCCGATTGGACCAATGAACTGCCCAAGTCCCCGTTTGACTACGACCTGCGCAGCCGTTATGCCGCCGTTTTGGGCGGCAGCGGGGACTACCTGTGTACCAAAGAAGAAGAACTTGACGATGTTACGCATTTCCTGCGTGAGTGGAGGGATTGAGGATGGCAAACTATCAGCTGGCGATCTCCAACATTGCCTGGCATAAAGAGGACGACGAGGCGGTCTACACCGCCATGCAGCAGGCCGGTTTTACCGGACTGGAGATCGCGCCGACCCGCATCTTCCCGGAAATGCCCTACGAAAACCTGACCAGCGCACTGCTGTTTGGCGGGTATCTCAAAAACCAGTGGGGCTTCTCGGTGCCCAGCATGCAAAGCATCTGGTACGGCCAGACCGGCAACATTTTTAACCCGGCGGACGCCGAGCACTTGCTGGATTATACCGCCGAGGCATTCCAGTTTGCCCACAGCCTGAACTGCCCGTCGCTGGTGTTCGGCTGTCCCAAAAACCGCATGCGCGCCCTGGGTGACAGCGATGCCGCCGCCGAAGCCTTCTTTATGCAGGCGGGCAACCTGGCCGCGCGGTACGGCGTGCGCCTGGCCATCGAGGCGAATCCCCCGATGTATACCAACTACTTAAACGGAACCGCCGAGGCGTTCAGCCTTGTCAAGCGGCTGGATAACCCCGGCCTGGCCGTCAACCTGGACCTGTCCACCATGCTGGCCCAGGGTGAAAAGCTGCAGAATTTTGTGGATGACCTAAAGTACGTCAGCCATGTGCATATCAGCGAACCGGGCCTGGCCCCCATCCAGAAGCGCCCCGAGCATAAAGAGCTGGCCCTGCTGCTGGGCGCGGTGGGCTACCGGGGCTTTGTTTCGGTGGAGATGGCCCGCACCGACCTGGATACCGTAAAGCGGACGCTGGACTATGTGGCGGAGGTGTTCCAATGATCGAATATGAACGCAAGGCGTTGCAGGGCGTGCCTGATTACCGCGCCGCCGAGCTGCTGCCCAAGCGCAGTGAATACTGCCTGCTGATCCCCGTTATCAACGAGGGGGCGCGCATTTTGACCGAGCTGGGCCGCGCCCAGACCGCCGGGGTGGACACCCTGTGCGACATTGTCATCTGCGACGGCGGCTCCACCGACGGCAGCATGAAGCTGGACACCCTGCAGCTGTACGGCGTCAACACGCTGCTGACCAAGACCGGCCCCGGCAAGCAGGGGGCACAGCTGCGCATGGGCATCTACTTTGCCCTGAACCGCGGCTACAAGGGCGTGCTGACCATCGATGGCAATAACAAGGATTCCATCGAGGACGTGCATAAATTCATCGAGAAATTGCAGGCGGGCTATGACTTTGTGCAGGGCAGCCGCTTCATCCGCGGCGGCCACGCCGTCAACACCCCGCCGGTGCGCTACGCCGCCGTGCGGCTGGTGCATGCGCCGCTCATCAGCCTGGGGGCGCACCGGTGGTTCACCGATACCACCAACGCCTACCGCGCCTACAGCCGCGAGTACCTGACCCACCCCGACGTGCGCCCCCTGCGGGACGTGTTTATGGGGTACGAGCTGCTGGCGTATCTGAGCATCCGTGCCACGCAGTTGGGCATGAAGGCCTGCGAGGTCCCCGTGACCCGCGCCTACCCCGCCACCGGCAAGACCCCCACCAAGATCAGCGGCTTTAAAGGCAACAGCGACCTGATGCAGGTACTGCTGAAAGCATTGGCGGGCAAATATAACCCGTGAAATAAAAACGGCAGAACGAAGGAAAACGCCATGACCTACGATAAAATCATCCTTGGCGCGGGCCTGTATGGGCTGTATGCGGCGCAAAAGTGCGGTGCGGCAGGGCAGCGGGTGCTGGTGCTGGAGCGTGACCCCGCGCCCTTTATGCGGGCAACCTACATCAACCAGGCGCGGGTGCATATGGGCTACCACTACCCCCGCAGCTACTCCACGGCCATCAAATCTGCCCATTATTTTGAGCGGTTCTGCCGGGATTATGGCTTTTGCCTGCATACCGAGTTTGACCAGGTCTACGCCACCAGCGCCCATTTTTCCTGGACGAATGCGGCCGAGTTCCGACAGTTCTGCCGCGCGGCGGGCATCCGCTGCGACGATGTGCCGCCGGAACGGTACTTTAACCACGGCCTGTGTGACGGCGCGTTTTTGACCACCGAATACACCTACGACGCCCAGGTGCTCAAACGCTGGTTTTTGGAGCAGCTGGCCCGGCTGCCCAACGTGGAAGTGGCTTATAGCCACAAGCCCGACCGCATCGAGAAGGCGGGTAATGTTTGGCGCGTGACGGCGGGGGACATTACCGCCGAAGCGCCCTACCTGCTCAACGCCACCTATGCGGGCGTGAACGATGTGCACGCCATGCTGGGCCTGCCGCCTTTCGGCATTAAGTACGAAAAGTGCGAGATCATTTTGTGCACTGTGGACGAAAGCCTGAAGAACACCGGCATCACCGTGATGGACGGGCCGTTCTTCAGCTTGATGCCCTTTGGCCAGACCGGTCTGCACAGCCTGACCAGCGTGACCTTTACCCCCCACGAGACCAGCTACGACAGCGTGGCGACCTTCCCCTGCCAGCAGGCGTGCGGCGGGGTGTGCAAGCCGGGCGACCTGTACAACTGCAATGAGTGCCCGGCCAAGCCCGCCAGTGCCTGGCCCTACATGAGCCAGCTGGCCCGCAAATATTTAAAAGAGGAATATGGCTTTGCCTACCACAGCAGCCTTTTCAGCATGAAACCGATCTTAAAGGCCAGCGAGGTGGACGACTCCCGCCCCACGGTGGTGCGTGTGATGTGTGACGAGCCGAAGCTGGTCAGCGTGCTGTCCGGCAAGATCAACACAGTCTATGATTTGGACGAGGTACTGGAACTGTGAGTAGTATCAACAATAAGGAAAAAAACTTTATCTCCGCCGTGGTCTACCTCCATAACGACGGGGCCCGCGCGGTGGAGTTCTGCCGCGCGGTGGCGGCGGAGCTGGACAGCCACTTCGCCCAGTATGAACTGGTAGTGGTGGATGACGCCTGCACCGATGACACCGTGGAGCGCCTGCGCGCCTGGGGCAAAGACCAGGCCGCCCCGCTGACGATTTTGCATATGAGCCTGTACCACGGCCTGGAAAACGCCATGAACGCGGGCCTGGATGCCAGCATCGGCGACTATGTGTACGAGTTTGACTCCACCGAGCTGTGCTACCCGGCGGCCATGATCTTTGACGCGTACCGCACGGCGCTGCAGGGCAGCGACATCGTTTCGGTCTGCCCTAAGGCGACCCGCAGCGGGCTGTTTTACCGCATTTTCAACGCGAATTCCCACAGCAATTACCAGCTGCGCACCGATGCGTTCCGGCTGGTCACCCGGCGGGCCATCAACCGTGTGCATGCCAGCAGCGCCCACCTGCCCTACCGCAAGGCGGCCTATGCGGCCTGCGGCTTAAAAATGACCGACCTGGAATTTGACGGCAGGGTGGGGGCCGGTGCGCCCCACCGCTTCAACCTGGCCATCGACAGCCTGGCACTGTACACCGATGCCGGGTTCAAGGCCAGCGTGGGCATTACCCTGTTTATGCTGGCACTGGCATTGGCGGAACTGGTGTATACGCTGGTCATCTTCGCCACAGGCCACCCGGTGGCGGGCTGGACTACCACCATGTTTGTGATCACCGTGGGCTTTGCCGGGCTGTTTGCCGTGCTGGCCATCGTGGTCAAGTACCTCTCGCTGCTGTTGGAATTGACGTTCAAACAGCAAAAATACCTCGTGGAAAGCATCGAAAAGCTGCAAAAGTAAATGGGAGCATCTATGCAGGCATTGCAGAAAAAACAGAAAACCTGGGCCTTGCTGTTGCTGGGGGCCTTGTTGGGACTGGCGGCGTTTTTGTGTTTGTACGGTACCGCGCCGCTGGACCCCGCCAACGATGCCTGGATCTGGTACGGCTACGACGAGACCGACATCCACCAGCATTACGCCGGGTGGCTGGGGTTCCGCAACAGCAGCTGGCAGTTCCCGCTGGCCCAGGCCGATGCCCTGGCCTACCCGGCGGGGGCGGGGGTAAACATCTCCTTTACCGATTCGCTGCCCTGGGTGTCGGTGCTGTTTAAGCTGCTGGCCCCGGTGCTGCCAGCGCAGTTCCAGTGGTTCGGGCTGTATGAGCTGGCCGCCTTTATTTTGCAGGGCATGGCCGCGGCGCTGGTGCTGGGGCTGTTCCTGTACGATCTGCTGCCGCTTGCGGCGGGCACGGCGCTGTTTGCGTTTTCGCCCATCATGATCGAGCGGGCGTTCCGCCATGTGGCGCTTTCCTCCCATTACATTGTGCTGTTTGCGCTGTATGCCTACCTGCGCGGCCGGCGGGAGCAACGCTGCTTTATGCCGGTGTTCTGGCTGCTGGCGGCACTGGGCGTGGGCATTACGCCCTACTTTTTGCCGATGGCGGCCATCTTTGCGTTGCTGCTGGCGGTGGAAAACGCCCTGCACACCCGCAAACTGCTGGCCCCCTGCGGGTTGTTTTTGGGCACCTGCGCGGCCGGATATGCGGCGGGCGTGGTGCTGGGTTCGCTGAACAACGGCTACTCCGCCAGCCGGGAAAATTACGGCGTGTTCTCCTTCAATTTAAACGCGATGTTCAACCCCAGCTCCAAGGGCGGGTACATCTGGTCCCGGATTCTGCCCGCCCGGCCGCAGCTGTACGGGCAGTATGACGGCTTCAATTATCTGGGCTTTGGCATGCTGGCATTGCTGGGCGTGCTGTGCGCGGCGGCAGTGGTGTTGGCTGTGCGCAGCAAGGCAGGCCGTGCCGCGCTGGCGGGGCTGCTGCGCCGCAATCTTGTACTTATTTTGGGCATGGCGTTTATGACGCTGTTCGCCATTACCAATGTCGTCTGCTTTGACGATGTGGAACTGCTGAATATCCCCCTGCCGGAGGGGCTGGTGAAACTCTGCGGCATCTTCCGCGCCAGCGGGCGGATGTTCTACCCTGTGTACTACGTGCTGATGACCGCCTGCATCGTGGGGCTGGCGCGGCTGCTGCGCCGTGTGGGCAAGGCTGCGCTGTATCCGGCGGTGCTGGTGCTGGTGGCGGCTGTGCAGCTGTTTGACCTGAGTGCTATGATCGCTGAAAAGCACACTGCTATGGCAGAAACCGCCGCCAAGCCGCAGCCCTACCCGCAAGAGCTGGTGGACTGCCGCGATAACTACGGCACGCTGATGCTGGCGGATGACATCATCCATGCCCGCAACGTCATCTGCGCGGCATGGCACCCCGGCATGGTCACCAACGGGTACGATGTGAACACCTACACCGGCGCGTGGAACGTGACCATCGACTGGACGGCCCAAACCAGCGCCGCCGTGGACAGCGGCACGCTGGACCCGGACACCCTGTATGTGACCGGCGACGCCGACCGCTTTGCCAGCTGGCAGGCACAGTACGGCGACAAGGCCGACTATATCACCTGGGATATTGCCGCCACCGGCATCTACGACCGGCGAGACGAATACTACTTTATGGCATCAAAACAATAACGAACCATTGAGGTAAAATGTATGAAGCATCCCCGCCTGCAACTGAACAAGCGCGCTTTCTGGTGCGGCGTGGCCGTGCTGGTTTTGCTGCGCTGCGGCCTGACCAGCTTCCAGCAGGCGTATACCTGGGTGGGCGGCGCACCGTTGGATGACGAGCTGATGTTCCGCGCGGCGCAGGCCATCACGGCGGGGGATTGGCTGGGGACTTACGATTATCTGACCCTCTCCAAGGCCATGTTCTTCCCGGTATGGCTGGCGCTGCTGCATGTGCTGCACCTGCCGTATCTGGTCAGCGGGGCAGCACTGTGGTGCGCAGCTTCGCTGCTGGCGGCCTTTGCCTTTGCGCCGCTGTGGCGTAACGCCGAGCCGGGCTGCGGCCGCGTGCTGACGTTGGGGCTGTTTGGGGCGCTGGCGTTTTTGCCCTCCGGTTGGGCGGCCTACACGCTGCGCGTTTACCGGGACAACATCTTCCCGGCACTGTGCCTCGTTTTCTTTGCGGGCATGGCGGGCATGGCCCTGCGGGCCGTGTTTTACACTGCGAAACAAAAGCCGCTGTGGCCCTGGCTGCTGGCGGCGGGCGTGGGGCTGGCTTGTGCCTATCTCGACCGCGAGGACGCGGGGATGTTCCTGCTGCCCTTTGCCGGGGCGGCGACCATCATCGTGCTGGTGGTGCTGGTTGGCAAGCGCCGGTGGCTCTGCTGCGCGGCGCAGGCTATCCCGTATGCCGTGCTGGCGGCGGGGGTGCTGACCTTCTGCGGGCTGAATTACAGCCACTACGGCGTGTTTGCCCTGTCGGATTTTTCTGAAGGCTCCTTTGCCGCCGCCATGGGCGCGATGATGCGGGTGGATACCGACAGCGACGCGCCCTACTTGTCGGTGCCTGCCGATGCCCGCGCCAAAATTTACGAAGCCGTGCCCGAGCTGGAACCCCTGGCCTACTGGCTGGAGGAGGACGCCCAGATGGAGAACGACTTCCGCGACCCCGGCCTGAACGACTACCGCGCGGGCAGCTTCTATTGGGCCATCCGCCGCGCCGCCCAGTTTGAGGGCATCTACGACAGCGCCCAGACCGCCGATGCTTACTGGCAGAACGTGGCCGATAAGATCAACGCCGCCTGTGACGCGGGCACCCTGCCCAGCCGCACCGGCAAGCGGGTTGCCACCAGCCAGCCCATCAAGGCCGAGTACGTGGGCGCGACCCTGGCCGAGACCTGGAAGGGCTTTTGGCATGTGCTGGGCTTTAAGGATTGCCAGCCCTATGAAAACCTACGGTCCATCGGCACCACCGATGATATTGCCGCCTGGTCCGGCTACCTGCACTGCGGTTTCAACAATGCCGCCGTGGCGGGGGAGGATACCCCCTATTACAGCCCCTACCAGAAGGCTGTGTTTGCAGTGATGCAGGCATGGACCGCCGTGTACAGCGTGGTGCTGACGGTCTGCGTGCTGTGCGCGGTGCTGTTCCGGTTGATACATCTTTTTACGAATCTGCGAAAAAAACACACGGCCGAAACGGTGGTTCCGTGGCTGCTGCTGTTCGGCATCTTCAGCATTGCACTGCTGCGCTGTGCTATGATCGCCTTTGTGGAGGTGTCCAGCTTCGGCATCGGCACCAGCACGATGTATCTGGCTACCGTGCCCCCGCTGCTGGCGGTGTACGCGTTTACCGGGCTGTTTTTGTACGGACGGCCCATTGGGAAAAAGAGAAAGGATAACGCATGACGGATCTATTGGTCATCGGCGGAGGCGCCGCAGGCCTGATGGCGGCGGGCGCGGCCTGCGCCAAGGGCCTGACAGTGACGGTGCTGGAGCACAACCCCAAAGGCCCGGGGCAGAAGCTGCTCATTACCGGCAAGGGCCGCTGCAACGTCACCAGCGACAGCGACGTGCGGGAGTTTTTGCCCTACGTGCGGCATAACGGGCGGTTCTTGTATTCCAGCCTGTACGCCTTCCCACCGGCCTCGGCCATGCAGCTGTTTGAGGAACTGGGCGTGCCGCTGAAGACCGAGCGCGGCCGCCGGGTCTTTCCCCAAAGCGACCGCGCCGCCGATGTGCTGGCGGCCCTGCGGGACTATGCCCGGAATGCAGAATTTGTGCGCGGCAGCGCTAAAAAGCTGCTGCTGGAGGATGGCGTCTGCAAGGGCGCTGTCACCGACCGGGGCGAGACACTGCGGGCAGAGAACACCCTCATCGCCACCGGCGGCATCAGCTACCCGGCCACCGGCAGCGACGGCAGCGGCTACAGGCTGGCGCGGCAGGCGGGGCATACCATCGTGACGCCGCAGCCCAGTTTGTGCAGCCTCATCAGCCCGGACCCGGCCTGCCGCCGCATGATGGGTCTGGCCCTGCGCAACGTGCGGCTGACCCTGCTGTGCGACGGCAAGGAGCTGTTCACCGAGCAGGGCGAAGCGCTGTTTACCCATTTTGGCCTGTCCGGGCCGCTGGTGCTCTCGGCCAGTACTTATATTGAGGATATAGCGAAGCACCGTTATATCTGCGAGTTTGACTTAAAGCCCGCGCTGGATGAAAAGACGCTGTACGACCGCCTGACCCGCGATTTTGCCGAGCAGGGCGCCCACAGCGTCCAGGGCGCGCTGGCCAAGCTGCTGCCCAACTCGATGCGGCCGGTGGCGGTGGAAAAGTGGGGCGTCGACCCCGCGACCCGCGCCGCGCAAATTACAAAGGAGCAGAAGCAGGCGCTGGTGCAGCTGTGCAAGCACTGGCAGGTGCCGGTCACGGCCCTGGGCGACAAGGAGCACGCCGTGGTCACCGCCGGCGGCGTGGACGTGAAGGAAGTGGCCCCCAAGACCATGGCCAGCAAGCTGTGCAGTGGGCTGTACTTTGCCGGCGAGGTGCTGGACGTGGACGCCCGCACCGGCGGGTACAATTTGCACATCGCCTGGTCCACCGCGCAGGCAGCGGTAAGGGCGATGTGAGGTGCGGGGCGTCGAGGACGCCGCCCCCTACAAATTGCCCTGAGGTGGATGCAGGGGCCGATGCAAGCATCGCCCCCCTGCATAGGACGGTTGATAAAAAGATTTTATTTATAAAAGGTGATAAAAATGATCTCTGTAGCAATTGATGGGCCCTCCGGGGCGGGGAAATCCAGCCTGGCGAAACGGCTGGCGAAAGATCTCGGCTACGTCTATGTGGATACCGGCGCTATGTACCGTTCCATCGGCCTGTACGCCGTGCGCGCCGGGGTCGACCCCAAGGACGAAGCCGCTGTAACGGCGCTGCTGCCCCAAATCAAGCTGGCCATCCGCCTGATGGACGGCGCCCAGCACATCTACCTCAACGGCGAGGACGTCAGCGACGCCATCCGCGCCGAGAACATCGGCATGGCGGCCTCCGCTGTGTCGGCTCATCCGCCGGTGCGCGCCTTTCTGCTGGACACCCAGCGCGGGCTGGCTGCGGACCAGAACATCCTAATGGATGGCCGGGACATCGGCACCGTGGTGCTGCCCAACGCTACCGTGAAAATTTTCCTCACCGCCAGCGCCGAGGCCCGCGCCGAGCGCCGCCGCAAGGAACTGGAAGAAAAAGGCCAGCCTGCCGACTTCGCCACCGTGCTGGCCGACATCCGGCAGCGCGACTACCAGGATACCCACCGGGCCATCGCCCCGCTGAAGCAGGCCGACGATGCCATCCTGGTGGACACCAGCGACATCGGCTTTGACGAAAGCTTCGAGCTGCTCAAGCGCACGATTCTTGCACATATTTAAGGGGGACGCGCTATGCTGTTGTATTGGATCCTGCTGCCCATCGTCTGGGTGCTGGCGCACATCGTGTTCCGCATCCAGGTCATCGGCCGCGAAAACCTGAAAGCCGTCCGGGATGGCCGTGCCTACGTCATTGCGCCCAACCATATCGCCAACCTGGACCCTGTGCTCATCGCCATTACGATTTTTGACTGGAAGCGCCTGCGCATCCTGGCCAAAGAGGAACTGTTCAAAAATCCGTTGGCTGGGTGGTTCCTGCGCTGCATGGGCGCGGTGTCCATCGAGCGCGGCAAGGGCGACACCGTCACGCTGGAAAAAATTACGAACGAGTGCAAAAACGGCACCGGCGTCATGATCTTCCCCGAGGGCACCCGTACCAAGACCGGTAAATTGGGCATGATCAAGAGCGGCGCGTTCGTCATTGCCGCCGCAGCCGGGGCCGATATGCTGCCGGTGCGCATCATCTACGGCACCAAGGACGGGCGGCTGCATCTCTTCTGCAAGGTGCGCATCGTCTTTGGCGAGGCTATCCCCGCCGCTGACCTGCAGATCAAGGACCAGAGCCACAAGATCGCCGAACTGCGCCGCATGAAGAACCGCCTGAAGGACGAGCTGGAGGCCCTGCTGAAAGCCAACGCTTTTGACGTGCAGGCAGCCGAGACTGTTGAGGCCGACGACCCCGCCCCCAAGGTTGCCGAAAAGGCGAAGCCTGCCGGGGAGCCAAAGTCCGCCGCACAGCCCGCCGAGACAGCACAGCCCGCCGAAAAGCCCGCACTGCCCGAAGCAGCAGAGGGAGAGACCCAGGGCGCATAACCTGAAAAACGAGGTATAACGATGAATATTATCCGTGCCAAGACCGCGGGGTTCTGCTTTGGCGTGGATCGCGCAGTCAAGCTGACCTATGACCTGCTGGCCGACGGCCACAAAGTGGCCACCCTCGGCCCGCTGATCCACAACCCCCAGGTGGTGGAGGATCTGGAGGCCAAAGGCGCCCTGACCTGCCCCGATGTGGCCAGCGTGCCCGATGGGTATGAGGTCGTCATCCGCAGCCACGGCGTGCCCCAGACGGTCTACGACGAAATAAGCACACGCCGCCTGGCGTATCACGATGCCACCTGCCCGTTCGTAGCAAAAATCCATAAAATTGCTATGAGGGCAGACGAAAATCATGCACTTTTGTTGGTGGCTGGCGACGCCAGCCACCCTGAAGTGCAGGGAATTGTCGGCCATACAAAGGGAAAAGTGAAAGGTTTCGCCAAGCTGGAAGA
>OODB01000645.1_pt1 | contig 32151 bp, 26 predicted proteins | sample 1671721 | NCBI WGS metagenome assembly OODB01 (sample SAMN06348185, study PRJEB24527) | human gut metagenome | biome: human gut; feature: ankylosing spondylitis patient; material: feces | host: Homo sapiens | place: China | collected 2015-10
ATTCAAGATATTCTGATTTTTATGATATTATTCTTACGCTATTTCCAGCAGATATTACATTCAAAGCATAAACATAATGTTATGAGCTGTCCCAAAAAAAATTTTAATAGCTGGTTTCCTTATTTAAGGGATTCCCATCATTTTATTAAGTTCGGATATCTGCCTATTAACTTAGGCGTATCATACACTTATTTTTTCAACTTACATGAGGAGGACAAAACAAAATGAAAAAACTGATCGCATTAGGACTCGCGGCATGCATGACATTTTCCCTTGCAGGCTGCTCCGGATCTGCAGGCAAAGAGACTGCGGCTGCTTCTGCTGCCGAGACAACCGCTGAGACTTCCGCTGAGGCTGAAACTTCTGCCGAGGCTACAGCTGACGCTGAGACATCCATCGATAAACTCACAGTTACCTATGTAACATCTCCGTTAAATGTACCGACCATCATCGAAAAGGACCAGGGAATCTTCGAAAAAGAGCTCGGCGTTCCGGTTGAGTACGCAGAGCTTACTTCCGGCGCTGACCAGACACAGGCTCTGGCTTCCGGCGACGTTCAGGTTCTCTACGCAGTAGGTGCAACATCCGTGATCCTGTCCGCTGCAAACGGTGCTGACATCAAGGTATTAAACATGTACAGCCGTTCCCCGAAGGCATTCTGCATGTACTCCAAGGATGAGACTCTGACAACTCCGGAGAGTTTAAAAGGCAAGACGATTGCAGGACCAACCGGTACCAACCTTCATGAACTCCTTGTCTCCTACCTTGCTCAGGCAGGCATGACTCTTGACGATGTAAACTATGTAAACATGACCATCCCGGACGCAAAGGCAGGTCTTGATGGCGGCAGCGTTGACGTTGCCCTGCTCGCAGGCGCAACTGCTTACAACGCAGAACAGCAGGGCTACCACCTTGTTGCAGACGGCGAGGGCCTGATCAGCGCACTGATCGCAGTTGCAACGACCCTGAAGTTCTACGATGAGCATCCGGATGTCATTAAAAAATTAAACGCTGCACAGGAAGAGATCGCATCCTACATGGCTGATAACCAGGAGGCAACCATGGAGACTGTTGCCGCAACACTTGACCTTGATGTTGACGCGGTAAAGGAAATGTACGGTTTCTATGACTTCTCCACAGAAATCACTGACGCTGACAAAGAAGGTTTCCAGAAGACAGCCGATTTCATGTATGAATCCGGCATGATTGAGAATGAGCTTGATGTGAACACGCTGTTCATTCAGTAATTCCGATACTCAGAAACTTTTCGCACTGACATTTTTCGGTGGAGCAAAAGAGATCCAACGCATTCTATGCCTGGATCTCTTTTTTATTTCAAATTGTATTTTGAGTTATTACATAATCATCTCTATTATTTATTGAGGCTGCAAGCAACTCTGTCAGCATATATCCGAAATCAATAAATTCTCTTTCTCACAGAAATACTTTCTATTACTGCAATTTTACGGTATACTAATCCATGTGCGCATTCCTCCATGCCCGTCGGATACCCCAATTTTCCGAACCGCGGCACAGAATTTACGGATGCTGCACTGCAAAAGCCTGTCACGAAGCCCATTCTCAATGGTTTTTCACTTGTAATTTTATCTTTAGAAAGGACACGTACATGACAAATTTCCACCCCATCACAAGACTCCAGAAATTCCGTCTTCTGTCCCTGATCCCACTCTATTTCATGATCGTGGGACTGTTTTTACAGCCCATCACTGAAATCCTTCCGGGACTCTGGACATTGATCAAGGAGCCGGACTTCCTGATCACGGACTACTTCCTGGTCGGCGGCATCGGAACTTCCTTTATCAACGCCGGACTGCTGACGCTTTTATGTATCTGGACCATCTATTTCCTTGATATGGAGATGGACGGACATACGATCACATCCAGCTGCCTGATGTTCGGCTTCTCCCTGTTCGGAAAGAACCTCTTAAATATCTGGGCGATCCTGTTTGGTGTGTACCTCTACTCCCACTACCATAAAACACACCTGTCCCGTTACGTTTACATCGGTTTTTACGGCACCAGCCTGTCCCCGATCATCACGCAGATCATGTATATCTCGGATCTCCCCTACCTGCTACGGCTTCTCATCAGCCTCGCCGTGGGGCTCATGATCGGTTTCGTGCTGCCGCCGTTATCCACCCATGTTCATTATTCCCACAAAGGTTACTCCCTCTATAACGTAGGTTTTTCCGCCGGGATCATCGCCACCGTCGTTGTATCCGTGTTAAAATCCTTCGGCATCACCACTGAGTCCCGCCTGATCTGGTCCGAGGGCAACAACCAGCTGCTGTTTGCGATCCTCTGCGGGCTGTTTGCCGCCATGATCATCGCGGCATTCCTCTTCGGCGGAAAGGAAGTTGGTGAATCCTACAGGAAAATCTTATCCTGCTCCGGAATCGGTGGAACCGATTATCTCCGGGATAACGGGGGCGCGGCAACAATCCTCAATATGGCCATCAACGGTCTCTTTGCCACAATCTTTGTTCTCGGAGTCGGAGGTGAACTGAACGGACCGACAATCGGCGGAATCTTTACGATCGTTGGCTTTTCTGCCACAGGAAAACATATCCGCAACATCGCCCCGATCATGTTCGGCGTGCTTTTCGCAAGCTTTACAAAGCATTGGACCATCAATTCTCCGTCACCGATCCTTGCACTTTTATTTTCGACGACACTGGCGCCGATTGCCGGGGAATTCGGAGTCTTCATGGGGCTTCTCGCAGGTTTTCTTCACTCCTCTGTCGCCTTAAATGTCGGAATTGTGTATGGTGGCATGAATTTATATAATAATGGATTTGCAGGTGGAATTGTGGCAATTTTCATGGTTCCGGTGATTCATTCCATACGGGATCGGAAAGCACGGGCGAAAGGAGAGCTTTCTCTGTAATGCATGTGATATCTGAAAAAGGAAATATGAATCATAAAAAGGATTATCCCACGGCCGTAAAGCTGCTTTCCTGGCTTCCGGCACTTTGTGTCGCCATCACCATTTTCTGGTTCTCCGCCCAGCCCGCGGCGGAGTCCGCGGAAATGAGCGATACCGTGAGCCGACTGATCCTCATACTCGGCACAAAGCTCGGTTTTTTCCACGGGGATCCGGCGCAGTACGCTGACCTCATCGAACTCATGAGCTTCCCAGTCCGGAAAGCCGCCCACATGACTGAATATCTGGTATTTTACTGCACCGTCCGTTTCGGACTGCACTTTACGTATCGGACCTCCAACATGAAACTCCGTCTTCTCATCGCTCTCGCCATCGTCTTCCTCTACGCCTGCACCGACGAATTCCACCAGCTCTTCGTCCCGGGCCGCGCAGGACGGTTTACGGACGTGCTGATCGACTGCTTTGGGTGCGCAGTCGTAACTCTGATCTGCTTACATTTTTATCAGTTAGATAATAAAAATAGCTCCAGTTAATATTTTTGTTCACTGGAACTATCTTTATATCTTCTATCAACACAAAAAAGCTACCTAACACGGTAGCTTTTTCGATATAGGGTTCGTTGCCGATTGTATTTTTCTCCATACTTAGCTTTTGGCTAATCCAACGATTGTCTCTTGTGCAAGCACAAAACGTAGTTGGCATCTCCCAATCCCTACATGTATTTTATTATATGTAACGCTTCTTGTCAATATACTATTTTTCTTTTTACGGCATATATTTTATTCCAAAACGTTCTCTATTTCCTGCATTTCCATCATATAAGTTATAACGAAGTGTTGTGAAAATATTCGGATTAGGCTGATTAATTCCTGCATGATCTCTAGCAAATGCGTTGGGAATAAAATCAGCTATTTGAAGTCCAGCTTCATTCTTTGCTTTATCAATGAAATCTATTCCCAAGAGTCGTTTTTCTGCAGCTTCTTTAGTCATATACATCGACCCCATAAGTTTCATATGATAATACTTGTCTCTAAGCTTTTCATTCCCTATTAGTTCTCTATGCTCATATACAATATTTCCCATTGCATTATTCATGCACAAAAAATGGCAATAATTTTCTAACAATAATTGCATTGCCACTAGATATTGATCTTGCGTATTTTTCTTCTCAACCCAATAATACCGTTTCAAATCGTCTTCATGAATACTACTTCCAACTATCATCAACTTATTATTAACGAAAACTTTTTTAAGTTCATCGTAAAATTTTTTTCGTTCTGATCGGCGATTGAATTTCGAATACTCTGGGTATTTTCTGACATCCAAACGTCCCTTTTCTGCTTCTATTAATCGCATTTGATGCAAAACTACACACTCTGGATTATCCAATTCTGACCACACATTACGTTTTAACTGGTTAACACTATTTTTTTATTGAGCGTAATCATCCTCTGCAACAATAACTCCAGCCATACAGAAATGATAGTCACTGTCACTATGGGTCATCGGATCATGCTTATGTGTTTCACTTTCATCTAAAAACAACGTATATCTCTTTGTCACTGATGTTCTCCTTACTTAAATTTCTCGCTCAATCTCAACAAGACATCGGCAGCATTAGGATTTTTTATCAGCTCTGGCATTAGTATCTTCATCATTTCTGTTTCAAGAGACTCTGGCTCTGGCTTTTGAGCATTAAAAGTTTCAATTACCGTTTTTATGTTTTCATTCTCTTTCTTTTTGATTTCCTCAGTTAAAACATCAATTTTATATTGGATATCATTTAAAGAAGCAACAATCATATTATTTTCAAAGTTATTGCCTCGTTTAGACTCCTTATATTCATCATACTTAAAATTTCTTATTACCTGCTCTAATCTATCTTTTGTTGCAGTTACCATATCCAAATCAGTTAAATCATATTCAAACGTACGAATGGATGATACATCAAACGGTATTGTTTCATCTTTGCGTTTTAAATGAATTATTGGTTTCTGACTTTTTGTTCGATATCCAATTTCAAAAAACACATTTGGGTTGTGTCCTGTTAAATCTGCAATAACCAAATCATAATCATTTAACGCATCCAATATCTCTTGTGTTATTGAATTAGACGTATTAAATTCATCTACTCTCTGTGCAGCAAATCCGCATTTTTCGCATACTGGTTTAATTATATGCTGATACAACTGATCAGCATTTTTCCTGATATCTGTACCTGCATCACCTATGGGTGAAACAACAAAACATTTTTTCATAACGCTCCCCCGCCCTTCTCCTGTCAAATTTTCACCGGCAATTTTATATGTGCCTCGATTAACCTTCTCTATTTTTTTATTTCTTAGCAAATTATTAACAGAACCAGCAAACTGTCCTTCTGAATAGTCTTCTAACCCTTTTTCAAATAAATAATCTTTCATCTCTGAGACAGAGTGCCCTGCCCCATCCGATAATAATTGCATTATCATTTCTTTTATCATATAACTTTTTGTCATTTTTATCATCCCCTTTACATGTATGATATATCTTGTTTGCAATATTGTCAAGTTTTATCGCTCATAAATCATTTCTTGTTATTTTGTGCGCATTTATTGCTATTTTATTTGTTTTCTTATTATTTTTATACATTAAAATATTGTGAGCTATTTCGCAATCACTTATATTTTTTACCGTGACATAAAAAGGCTCCCAAGGATAGCCTTGGAAACCTTGAATTTACTATAGTGTACTTTTCGCATCCACTTTTCTTACAGCATCGGCACCACCACATTCCCCCAGAACCAGCTCACCGGCATGACGAGCACCATCGCGGGGATCATATCGGCGACCGGGAAGTTGTGGATCTTTGCGATGCGGAAACCTGTGGCCAGAAGAAGAAAACCACCGCAGGCCTTGAAGTCCGCGATCATATCCGGTGTGGTAAGCGGAAAGATGAACTTCGCCGCAGCGAAGATTGCGAGAAAGATCACGCACTGCGGGATTGCAACAGCCGCGACCACCATTCCCAGGGTTCCTCCAAAAATCATCGCAGTAAAGAAGTCCAGAATGGACTTGGAGATCAGAATCGTGTGATCACCGCTCATTCCGGAATCCAGAGATCCATAGATTCCTGTTCCGCTGGCACAGAACAGCACGATGATCGTCACGAGCATCGTCATATACTCTTCTCTGGACATGGACGCATTCTTATTCGGGAAGATCTTTCCGACCGGCTTCTCCATGCACGCCGCGCCGCTGTTGATGATCCCGCCGAGATTCACCGCCAGCCCAAACGCGGTCCCAATGATCACCGCAAAGATAACGGCGGGCATATTTTTCATAAGACCGATGGAGCTCACGCCCATTCCCATGGAGCAGACGCCGAAGATCTTCGTGAGCTCTGAATTGATCCTTGTGGGCAGCTTATGCCCAAATAAAGCCCCGACCACACCACCGATGGCGACGGACAGGGCATTGATGATAATTCCTACTGGCATACATCTTTCTCCTTTGCAAAAAGGAATGTGCCTTGGCACATTCGTGCGTCTCGCGCGGTTGCTTGCGACAACCTACATCTTTGCGCAAGTAACACAAACAACTGCGGTGCAAAGGAGTCCCTGCACCGCAGAATTGACAGTTCGTTATTTAATTTTAGCACAAAGTACGGTACAACGCAAACACTTTACCTCACAAAAGTGCATGTGAAGTGCATGTTTCCAATTACCATTTTGACAACATTCTTCTCATTTAAGTCGAACGACCGTGAAACTTGGCGCGTGATTCTGGTCAGCGAAGCTGACTTATTCCTATCAAAATCACTGCGCATCCTCGCGGAGCGTTTCCCAGCCGCTTCTTAGATCCCATGCACCGCGTCACACATGGACTTCACATACTCTTTCACATACGGAACCGCATCTTTTCCATACGTTCCGCAGAGCTTCACGATCGCGGAACCAACGATAGCGCCGTCGGAGAGACCTGCCATCTTCTTTGCCTGCTCCGGGGTGGAGATTCCGAAGCCAACCGCGCACGGGATATCTTTCGCCTTTTTCACAAGCTTCACCATCGCGCCGATATCCGTTGTGATCTCGCTTCTCGTTCCGGTAACGCCAAGAGAGGATACGCAGTATACAAAGCCGGACGCCTCTTTCGCGATCATGCTGATTCTCTCATGGGAGGTCGGGGCAATGAGGGAGATCAGATCCATATCATACTTTTTGCATACCGAATCAAACTCTTCTTTCTCCACATACGGCACATCCGGCAGGATCAGTCCGTCCATGCCGAGCTCAGACGCCTTCTTAATAAAGCGCTCTGTTCCGTAGGAGAACACAACATTCGCGTATGTCATGAATATCATCGGAATTTGTGTATTTTTCCGAATTTTTTCAACCATTGCAAAAATTTTGTCGGTGGTCACGCCGCCGGACAGGGCGCGGATATTTGCCGCCTGGATCACCGGTCCCTCTGCCGTCGGATCGGAGAACGGGATACCAAGCTCGATGAGGTTTGCGCCTGCCTCCTCCATTGCGTATACAAGCTGCTCCGTGACCTCTAAGGACGGGTCACCGCAGGTGATAAACGGGATAAATGCCTTTCCATTTCCGCCTTTGAAGGCGTTTGCGATCTTACTCATGAATATCCTCCCCTCTGTATCTTGCGATTGCTGCACAGTCCTTGTCTCCTCTTCCGGAAACATTGACAACAATGATCTTATCCTTTCCCATCGTCGGTGCGAGCTTCATTGCGTATGCGATGGCATGGGCGCTCTCGATCGCCGGGATGATTCCCTCGATTCTGGAGAGATACTCGAACGCATCGACTGCCTCGTCGTCAGTGATCGCCACATACTGGGCCCGTCCGGTATTGTAAAGGTTCGCATGTTCCGGTCCGATTCCCGGGTAATCAAGGCCTGCAGAGATGGAATATACCGGGGCAATTTGGCCGTACTCATCCTGGCAAAAGTAAGATTTCATGCCGTGGAAGATTCCGAGACGTCCTGTGGCGATGGTCGCCGCTGTCTCTGCCGTGTTCACACCGCGTCCTGCTGCCTCACAGCCGATGAGCTGAACGTCTTTATCTTCAATAAAGTTGTAGAATGCGCCGATGGCATTGGATCCGCCGCCAACACAGGCAAGAACTGCATCCGGAAGACATCCCTCTTTCTCTAACATCTGCTCCTTGATCTCCTTGGAGATAACCGCCTGGAAGTCACGGACGATAGTCGGGAACGGATGTGGTCCCATACAGGAGCCGAGAACATAGTGGGTGTCCTCGATCCGGTTCGTCCACTCTCTCATTGCCTCCGAAACAGCATCTTTGAGGGTTCCTGTTCCGGTTGTCACCGCATGCACCTTTGCTCCGAGAAGGCGCATTTTGTAAACATTTAATGCCTGACGTTTTGTGTCCTCCTCGCCCATGTAGATCTCGCATTCCATGCCGAAGAGCGCTGCCGCTGTCGCTGTCGCTACACCGTGCTGGCCTGCGCCTGTCTCAGCGATGACACGGGTCTTTCCCATCTTCTGCGCGAGAAGCACCTGACCGAGCACGTTGTTGATCTTGTGGGCACCGGTATGGTTTAAGTCCTCTCTCTTTAAATAGATCTTCGCTCCGCCGAGATCCTTTGTCATGTGCTCCGCGTAGTAGAGCCTTGACGGTCTGCCCGCGTATTCATTTAAAAGTGTTGTGAGTACTTTCTGGAATTCCGGGTCATTTTTGTAGTGGTTGTATGACTCTTCGAGTTCCAGTACTGCGTTCATAAGCGTCTCAGGAATGTACTGACCGCCATGCGCGCCAAATCTGCCTTTTGACATATATTTTTCCTCCTCGTGTAAACTGGTTTATTGTCTGTAACTGTCCATACCCATATTTCCGGAGTGATTTTTCAAATCTCCGCCAGACAGTTATCGAAATCGTGATTTTGTAGCAGCGGAAATGTTACTTAACCGTTACCATATTTTCTATTTTTGCAGACCACAGGTTTAAAAAAATCATGGCTGCCGACTGACCTTTATCTGCTGTAAAACTCTCTTACCAGCGGATAAATGTTCTTATATTTCTGATAGATTCTGTGGTATTTCTCCGAGACTTCCGGATCCGGTTCCACCGTATCACAGTGTCCCTGACTCTCCAGTGTCTCGATAAATGACTTATAATCCGGGATTACACCTTCCGCCAGGAACACCGCCGAGGCGATGGCCAGTGCCGGTAAAAGGTCCGGATCCTTGTATACAAAGATCTTCTGTCCCATGACATTGCTTAAGATCTGGCACCATCGCCGCTCCCTCGCTCCACCGCCGATCAGCGTGATCTTTGACGCCGGATGGTCGAACAGTTCCAGACCCTGACGGATGGAAAATGCCACTCCCTCGAGGACACTCTGTGCCATATCCGCCGCCGTGGTCTCCTGGGAGAGACCTAAGAAGCTTCCCCGGACGCTACTGTCCATGATCGGGAACCGCTCACCTGCCACATAGGGCAGGAAGAACAGTCCGTGACTTCCGGGTTCCGCTTTCTCAAGAAGCTCTGAGATATACCCGAAATCCGGTGCCCCGTCGGGATCCCTGGACAGGATCTTCGCGATCAGCCGGTGGACGTTTCCGCCGTTTAGGAACGGGACTACATTGATGAGCAGGTCCTTCTGCATCGCCGCCAGATTGAATCCGCCGCCTTCACTCTCCATCCTTTGGTTGGATACGGCTGCCACCCAGCCGGAGGTTCCGAGGTTGATGTTGTACTCCCCCGGTGCCAGGATGCCGCTGGCAAGTGTCGTCGCTCCCGCATCCCCGGTTCCGGCATAGACCTTTGTTCCTGCCGGATAACCACTCTCCGTCTCCCCGGTCTCCGTGACCGTGCCGACACACTCATGGGCGTAAAAAAGTTTTGGGAACTTCTTAATATCGACTCCCGCCGCTCCAATCAGCTCCTCCGACCAGATCTTCTTGTCCAGATCCATAGCCCCCGCCGTGGAGCAGGCGGTCATGTCTCCGGCGAACACACTGGTAAGTCTACCTATTATATAGTCCTTCGAGCTGATGAGAAAACATGCGGTCTTCTCATAAATCTCCGGCTCATTTTCTTTTAACCACAGGATCTTCGCCAACGGCATCGATCCGTCAAAGTGGTTTCCCGTAATCTCCGCGATATACGCGTCCCCGAGAGGTACTACATTCCGCCTTGCCGCCTCTCTTATGATCACCCGTGCCTGCTCGTCCGCCCGACCGTCGGAATAAAGGATCGCATTCCGGAGTGCTTTTCCTTCTGCCCCAACCGAGATCACATCCTGCATCTGTCCAGAGAAGATGATGGCACCAATCTCTGCCGCCGGTATGATCTCAAGCATTTCTTTCGACAGGCTGCAGAATGCCCCGTACCACTCATCCGGATCCTGTTCCTTGAAGTTTCCCGTTTCGATGGTGTGGATCACGGAGCTTCCGGTAAAGACCGGTTCTCCGTTTTCGTTCACGACCACTGCCTTGACGGCTGTCGTTCCGATATCAAAGGTTGCTGCTAACATCTATTCCCTCCCCGTTCCGTACCGTTACACAGTACTGAGGATTTTGCCAATCCTTCGCATCCTAAATTGGTAAAATCCGCTCTCAATGTTATTTTACGGTATTTTCGGTACCAAAAATCCCTACCGTGAACCATGACCCGCGCCGAGTTTTTGGAGCACAACTGCGAGAATGATGATCCCGCCGGTGATAATGTTCTGCATGAAGCTCGGCATCTGAAGGATCGTAAGTCCGTTCGCCAGAACCGCCAGAATGATGGTTCCGACTAAGGTTCCGATCACACAGGGAACACCGCTCTTTGAGACGGTGCATCCGATAAATACCGCTGCGTAGGACTGTAAAAAATATCCCTGCCCCGCTGTGGTATTCGCGGAACCTACACGAGATGCCACGAGAGCGCCTGCAAGACCTGCCATTGCCGCGCTGAGCGCAAAAGCGAGAATTCGGTAACGGAAGATCCGGATGCCTGCCGTCTCTGCCGCCTCTTTACTTCCACCGATGGCATAAAGCTTTCTTCCGGCTGACATATGATTCATAAACATGTGGAATACGATGTAAAGCATTGCCGCCACGATGGTGATAAACGGGATGCCCGCGATTTTTAAGATCCCTGGAATCGTAAACGCCTTCGGAATCCCGTTAAATACAGTCGTGCCTCCGGTAAGTCCGTAAATCACGCCGTCCAGTACGGTTCCCATGCCAAGTGTTGTAATAAAGGAAAGGATCCCGAACTTTGCTACGATCACTCCGTTCACGCAGCCGACGATCAGACCGGCCACTACCGCGGCCAGAAAGCAGACAGGGATCGGAACACCCTGGATCGATAAAAGCGCCGCAACCACGCCGCCGAGACTCACGATGTTTCCGATGGAAAGGTCGAACTCGTTGACGGTCATAACGAAGGTCGCTCCCAGCGCCACCATTGCGAGAGGCGCTGCCTGGCGTGTTATATTAAGGAAGTTTTTCAGTGTAAAAAACGACGCAGGTCTAAGGAGTCCGAAAATTCCGATGATGATGACTAACGCCGCCACCGTTCCGTAATTCTTTAATGCTTTTCCTCTCATCTGTCGTTTTCCTCCCTCTCCGCCTCATAACAGCACGCCAGCACGTCCGTCGGTTTCAGGTCTTTATTCTCAAATGTCTTTCGTACTTTTCCGTATGCCATGACGGCAACCTCATCGGCAACCTCTAAAAGTTCCGTGAGATCGGATGACACATAAAGGACGGCTTTGCCCTTTTTTGCCTCTTCCTTCAGAAGCCTGTGGATCTCCTGTCGTGTTGCCACATCCACCGCCTGAGTCGGCTCATCACAAAGCCAGATCGACGGCTCCGTAAGGAGTGCCTTCGCGAAAACGACTTTCTGCTGATTTCCGCCAGACAGCTCCTTTGCCGGCTGGCTCACACCAACGCATTTGATCTTTAATGCCTCGATCATGTCCATCGCCTTTTTGCCGGCCGCCCGCTTTTGAAACCAGCCGCTTTTCGTGTAGCGGTCGATGGAGGAAAGCATCATTTCCTCCTCGTTTTTGTCGACTGCCTCTTGCCGGGAATCAGTAAGGGGTAAAGCAGCACGTTGAAAATAAGTAAAAACGAATGTGCCTTGGCACATTCTCGCGCCTCGCGCGGTCGCTTGCGACAATCTACATCTTCGCGCGAGTGCGCATCTTTGGCACGTTAGTGCCTTTTTATGTAACAGGGAATTCCTCGGAATTTCCTGTTACATAAAAAAAGTCCCGGACATAGTTTTCACTATGCCGGGACGAATATTTCGTGGTGCCACCCGATTTCACAGATCAGGCTTCCTCGAAAGCCAACTGCTCCGTGCCTACGGCACTCCCACAGTTGCCGCCTCCATTCGTAATCCGGGCTATCGCCCTACTTACTCATGTAGGCTTGATTGTCAAATGTCTATCCAGCCTGACGTGCAAGCACGTCATTCTGGCTATCCGCTTGACAACACTTTCAAACAAAAATAGCAGCTATCCCACATCGGAATATCTGCCACCAATCTGTCTCATTTCAGAGTACGGAAATCTCTTTCGATACTCTTATCCTTTAACGCAGGAATCACGGCCGCAGCTACTCGGATCTCTTTCACCTGGCGTCTCACAAACCCATTCCATAGGGAATTCCATACTGTCTTCCACCACCGACAGCTCTCTGTGATTTCATTCCGAATGTACTCTCTTTGCTCATCGACTTTTTGTTTTTAATTTTTATGGATTAAAGATTAGCACACTTCTTTCCATATGTCAATTTTATTTTCAGAATCTTTGCTATTAAAAAATCCTATATCCAGTCACTATTTTTTCCAATCATATCCGGTTCGAACAAAAATCGGCTCCTGAAAGACTTTCCAAGATCAGATCTATCATCTCTTTGTTGACAGTTTTTTCCATTTTGTAGAAACAAAAGTTACATAATTCTTATTTTTTGATTATTGTGCCGAATTAAGTAAAGTGAATTCAAAAAATACTTGACTTTTTAAAGTTATGGTTTTATTCTTAAGCACATAATTTTATTAACGATCCATTCCAACTATCAAAGGCGATAACTTCTGACAAAAGTGCGCCTTTCTTTTTTACCCGGACTTAACTGTAAGACTATCGAACAGTTTCTCCGGTTCTCCGGAAGCGACTGCCGGATACCCACCGGCACCGGAGATTCCCCACCCGGATCGTTCGTAAAAGGAAAGAGAGAGGAGAGATTCATTTATGAAGAAGAGACGACTTATTGCACTCGCAGCTGCAGCCGTTATGGCAGCATCTTCCCTGGCAGGATGCGGCGGTTCCCAAACATCCTCAACAACAGCAGCGGCTTCCTCCAATGCGGTATCCCCGGACGCAAAGTCCACGGATCAGACACTCGGCGGCGGTATCGCGGTCGGCTCAAGTGACGGCGAGGCAGTAAAAGGCGGAACGCTTGTTGTGTCAATGCCTTCATCCCCACGCACCCTTGATCCGAAAGCCTACTCAACCATGTATGAGAACCACATTATGTACAATGTTCTCGATACCCTGTTTGTCTGGGATAAGGATTACAAAGAGGTGATCCCGAGTCTGGCAACTGATTACACTGTCAGTGATGACGGCCTGACCTACACCATCAACCTCCGTGATGATGTATACTTCCAGAAAGGTAAATTCCAGGACGGAAGAAAGATGACCGCGGATGATGTTGTATACTCTCTTGAACGAAGTAAAGAGGAGAGTACCACCGACCGTATCTGCCGTGATTTCTTCGATTACTGCGAAGCTACAAGCCCGACACAGGTCGTTATCCATATGAAATCCGTTGCAGGACCGTTTATCTCCCAGTTAGCCGGTATCGGAAACGCGATCCTCCCGAAAGAGGAAGTTGAAGGCTGGGGAGAAGACTTCGGTTCCCACATCGTCGGCACAGGTGCTTTCACACTGGAAGAAATTGTAACCGATGAAAAAGTCACATTAAAGAAAAATGAGAATTACTGGGGCACAGAGCCGAACGTAGACGGTATTGAGTTCCGAATCATCTCCGATTCCAATCAGGCAATCAACGCAGTCCAGACCGGTGAGGTCGACATTGCGATGTATCTTCAGGGTGAAGCTATCAAGCGTGCGCAGGATGCGGACCTCTTACTTCAGGCACCGAGTTCCGCTGTCACCTTTGTCCGCTTCAATATGCAGAACGGACCGACCGCAAACGCTGATGTCAGAAAAGCACTCACAATGGCTGTCGATATCGACTCCATGGTAGCCGGTATCTATCAGTACGGCGAAGGCACAAGAGCTTATCAGCCGCTTCCGGTATACTCCTTCGCTTATGACACGGCATACAATGATCTTGTACCGTCCTACGATCCGGAAGGTGCAAAGAAGCTCCTCGCAGAAGCAGGCTACCCGGATGGCTTTACCATGAGCCTTTACATTGGTTCCACTACCTATCGCGAGAAGATGGCACAGATGTTACAGTACTACTGGAGCCAGATCGGTGTAACACTTGATATCAAGTCTTCCACCATGGCCGACTGGTCCGCAGCGGTCGTTGATTCCTGGCAGTCCGATGTTGTAAACAGCTACGGAGTAAGCTGGAACAGCGATCCGGATCCTTACGGTTTCCTTGGAAAGTTCTTCAGCTCCCAGACACTTCACGCCTCCTCCAACGCAGGCGGCTACAACGATGCGGAACTGGATGAGCTCTTAAATGAAGGCTTTGGCTCCACAGACAACGCAAAGCGCGCGGAGTCCTATAAGAAAGTCATTGAGAAGGTTATGAACGAATACACCGGTATCTACTACGCATACGAGTGCCGGAACTGGGCCGTATCCCCGAAGGTACATAACGCAGTTCTCCGTGCCGATAATCAGATGTTAGTCGCAACACCATTCAACAATATCTGGGTTGAAAAATAGAATTTGACGACCAAACCGGTTTGAGTAAGCAGGGTGATAGCCCGGATTACGAAAACCGGCGGTCGCTGCGTGAGTGCTAAAGACACAAAGCAGCTGGATTCCACACATAGAAAGGGGGAGGCAAATCCTAAGTTTGTTTCCCTTTTTCTGTACACTCACAGAGATTTAACTGTTCCATTCTCTTCACATTCTTCCCGGTGAAGAGAACAGGACAGCTATGAAAGGATTGGATTTATATGGGAAAGATCATCATAAAACGATTATTGCAGACGATTCCCACACTTCTGGTCGTCGTCACACTTACCTTCTGCCTCACACGAATGCTTCCGGGCGATCCGGCAGTGGCGATCTTAGGTATCGAGGCAAATGCGGAGGACATCGAAGCTATGAGAGCCGAGATGAACCTCGACAAATCGCTCCCTGAGCAGTACGCCCTCTACCTGGGTGGACTTGTCCACGGTGACTTTGGTTACTCCTACAGCTACCGTCAGGACGTTCTTCCACTCATCACTTCCAGAATTCCGAACACATTAACCCTGACGCTGACAGCACTTCTCTTCGCTTTCATCATCGGAACCAGCGTCGGTATCATTGCTGCATTAAAGCAGAATACGATCTTCGATTACATTGTCATGGTCATCACGCTCGTGGGTGTGTCCATGCCGATCTTCTGGCTGGCACTCATGCTGGTTCTTCAGTTTTCCGTTAAAATGAATCTTCTGCCTGTTATGGGTATGGGCGATCTCTCCAAAGGCTTCGGCGATGTTGTGAGCCATATGATCCTTCCGGGCTTCTGCCTTGCGACGATCCCGATGGCAACCTTTGCGAGAACCATGCGTTCCAGCATGATCGACATCATGAGCAGCGACTACATCCGATGTCTTAGAGCCCGTGGAATCAAAAAACTCAAAGTCATCCTGATCCACGGATTAAAGAATGCTCTCCCGCCGCTCATCACAGTTTTAGGTCTTCAGATCGCCGGAACCTTCACCGGTGCCATCATCACCGAGGGAATCTTCTCCTGGCCGGGCATGGGAACCATGATCAACACCGCGATCAACAACCGCGATTATTCCCTGATCCAGGGTGCGGTCCTGTTCTCCGCGATCATGTTCGTCTTCTGCAACATGCTGGTCGATATCGCCTACGCGATTCTGAATCCGAAAGTTAAACTGGAAAAGGGGTGATGAGTTATGACATTATCAAAAAAGAAAAAACCTGCTGCCGCGTCCTCCGTTGTTTCCGGTGAGGCGCTTGGAATGGATGCCAATATCGCAATGCTCGTAAAAGAGCGGAACGCGAACAATGCCTGGCATAAATTAGCGAGAAACAAAACAGCCCTCGTTGGCTTCTTCATCGTGGCTTTTATGGTAGTCATCGCCGTATTTGCCCCGCTCATCGCGCCATATGACCCGAACGCGATCAACCCGGTCCTGCCCTTTAAGGGAATCGGCACTCCCGGACATCTCTTCGGCACGGATGACCTTGGCCGTGATATCCTGTCCCGTATCATCTACGGCTCCCGTATTTCCATGATCGTCGCCGTAGGCGCCACCATCGTCGGCGCGATCATCGGCGTTCTCATCGGACTTACCGCCGGATATTTCGGTGGATGGATCGACGCGGTGCTCATGAGGATCATGGACGGCATGTTCTCCTTTCCGTTCATCCTGTTAGCCATGATCCTGATCACCGTTCTCGGAAACGGCGTCATGAACGTCATTCTGGCCATCGGTATCGCAAGCGTACCGGGATTTGCCCGTGTCACAAGAGGCCAGGTACTGATCGTAAAGGAAGAAGAATACTGCAACGCCTGCCGCGTTGTCGGTGTTTCCCCGGTAAGACTTCTGTTCTTACATATTTTGCCGAACTGTGTATCCCAGATCATCGTTTACGCGACACTCCGTATCGCAAGCGCTATCATCTCCGAGGCATCCTTAAGCTTCTTAGGACTCGGCATCGCGCTTCCGACCGCCTCCTGGGGCAGCATTCTCCGTGTCGGCCGTGACTGCCTGACAACCGCCCCGCACGTTGCGGGAACCGCAGGCGCGTTTATCCTCGTGACTGTTATCGGTTTCAACCTGTTGGGCGATGGTATCCGTGATGTCATGGATCCGAAAATGAAACAGTAGGAGGTGCAGGCTATGAGTGAAAACGATGCAATCTTAAAAGTAAATGGATTAAAAACATATTTCTATCAGGCAAGCGGCGTTTCCAAGGCTGTCGATGGCGTAAGCTTCAGCCTGCGTCAGGGCACGACCATGGGGATCGTCGGTGAGTCCGGTTCCGGAAAGAGCGTCACAAGTGCCTCCGTGATGCGGCTCATGCCGTCAAAGACCGGAAAGATCGTAGATGGCTCCATCATCTTCGACGGTGTGGACATCCGGAATCTCTCCGAGGCACAGATGGAAAAGTTCCGCGGCGATGAGTGCTGCATGATCTTCCAGAACCCGATGACTTCCCTCGATCCGGTATTCAAGATCGGCCACCAGATGGTGGAAATGATCAGAGAGCATGAAAAGGTCAGCAAAAAGGAGGCCTGGAACAAAGCCGTTGAAGCCTTGAAGCTTGTCGGCATCCCGGAAGCCGAGAAACGGATGGATGCCTATCCTCACGAGCTTTCCGGAGGTATGTGCCAGCGTGTCATCATCGCCATGGCTGTCTGCGGACATCCGAAGCTCATCATCGCTGACGAGCCGACGACCGCCCTCGATGTGACCGTACAGGCACAGGTTCTTGAGCTTTTAAAGGATCTCCAGAAGAAGCTCAACACAGCGATCTTACTCATCACCCACAACCTTGGCGTTGTCTGGGAGATGTGCGACACCGTCATGGTCATGTATGCAGGAAATACCGTAGAATACGCGGATACAAAGACGCTCTACAAAGAGCCGCTTCACCCGTACACCTGGGGTCTTTTAGACTCCATGCCGAAACTCAGCAGCTCCACGAAGGAGGACTTAAAGACGATCCCGGGCGCACCGCCGGATCTCCGCCTTACCGGCCACTGCTGCAACTTTTATAACCGCTGTCCTTACGCGACGGAGATCTGTAAACAGCAGGTACCACCGCTTAAGGAAGTCGCTCCCGGACATTTCGTGGCATGCCACAGACAGGACGGCGAGCACAGATTAACACGAGGGGAAGTGAATGTGACATGCAAAAAAATGTAATCATGAGCGTCGATCATCTCAGTAAGGATTTCGTGATCCGCGGAAAAAAAATAGGGGAAAAGAGTAAGCTTCTCCACGCATTGAGCGATGTTTCTTTTGATATTTATGAGGGTGAAACCCTTGGCATCATCGGTGAGTCCGGATGCGGCAAATCCACACTTGGACGCTGTCTTGTAAAGCTCCACAAGCCGTCCGCCGGAACGATCACCTACAATGGCAAGGATCTCTGGAATCTGCCGGTCTATGAGCGTGAGGCAGCCCGCAGGGACATCCAGATGATCTTTCAGGATCCGTATTCCTCTCTGGACCCGAGAAAAACAGCTTCCTACTCTATTGAAGAAGCGATGAAGGTCCACCACATCGGTGACACCGCAAGAGAGCGCCGCCAGAAAGCATTAGAGTCTCTTCAGGAGGTCGGTCTCGACATCCAGCACATGGAGCGCTATCCCCACGAGTTCTCTGGCGGCCAGAGACAGCGTGTGAACATTGCCCGCGCCCTCTCCATGGAGCCGAAGATCATCGTCTGCGACGAGCCGGTATCCGCACTGGACGTTTCAATCCAGGCACAGGTCATCAACCTCTTCCGCCGCCTGCAGAAGCAGTTTAACCTGACTTATGTTTTCATCTCCCATGACCTCGGCATCATCAAGTACATCAGCGACCGGATCATGATCATGTATCTGGGACGTGTCATGGAGTTCTACACTTCGGAGGGAATCTACGCAGATCCGAAGCACCCATACACACAGGCGCTGCTCTCCGCGATCCCGCCGGAAAGTCCCTTTGATAAAAAAGAGCGTCTGCCCCTCACCGGCGACATCCCGAGTCCCATCGGGGATCAGGTTGGCTGCCCGCTCGCAGGCCGCTGCCCGCACTGCACGGAACGCTGTAAGAAAGAGATTCCGAAGCTTGTGGACACCGGTGACGGACATATGGTGGCTTGTTTCCTGTACGAATAAGCTTTCACATCCGCAGCACCTGTCCGGGCAGGAAAGTACCCGTTTCAGCTTTTTCTGCACCTGGCAGATTCATAACTGGCTTTGTAACTGTTCATTCCTCACAGTTACGCACAAAAATCCATTCCACATCGGCTGTGCCGATAGGATTTTTGCCTTCTAGTCTAAGTTTTCTTACGGTCAGCGCAGTAAATGCGCAGACCTGCTGAACAGTTACCTGACTTTTTTATAAAGGAGTAATAAAACAATGGTAGATTCTAAAAAATTAATTTCTCTCGTCGAAAAATACGAAAAACTGATCTATGACACCGCTGATCATATCTGGGCACACCCGGAGACGGGATACCGCGAGTGGAAGACTTCCGCCTACATGGAACAGCATTTTGAGGAGCTTGGATACGCACTTACAAAAGCCGGCAACATCCCTGGATTCTACACAGATCTCGACACAGGAAAGCCGGGTCCGAAGATCGCGATCCTCGGCGAGCTGGACTCCCTGATCGTTGCAAACCACCCGTGCTGTGATCCGGAGACCCATTACGTCCACGCCTGCGGCCATCATGCCCAGTGTGCCGTTCTTCTCGGAACTGCCGCTGCCTTAAAGGAGCCGGGCGCTCTCGACGGTCTCTGCGGATCCATCCGTTTCATCTCCGTTCCGGCTGAGGAGCTTATTGAGCTTGGATACCGCGAAAGCTTAAGAAAACAGGGCATCATCAAATATTTCGGCGGAAAAGTTGAATTCATCCATCGTGGATACTTTGACGGTGTCGATATGGCGATGATGATCCATTCCGGCAAGCTCCCGGAAGGAAAAGCGCTCTCCATCAGCGACGGATGCAACGGCTGTGTCACAAAAAATATCACATTCAAAGGAATTTCCGCCCACGCAGGCGGCTCGCCGGAGAACGGCAGAAATGCCCTCTACGCCGCAACCTGCGCTTTAAACTCCGTCAATGCCCTTCGTGAGACATTCACAGACAATGACCATATCCGTTTTCACCCGATCATCACAGAGGCCGGTCTCGCCGTCAATGCGATCCCGGAGACAGCGAAGGTGGAATCCTATGTGCGCGGAGCTTCCTTCGACGCGATCCGCAAATACAATACAAAAGTAAATCAGGCTCTCGCCGCTTCCGCCGCCGCCATCGGCTGCAATGTGGAGCTTGATGACCATCCGGGCTACTTCCCGTTAAATAACGATAAAAATATGGCCGCTGTCATGAAAGAGGCTATGGAGACTGTTGCAGGCCCTGACAGCGTCGTTGAGGGCGGCTGGGGAACCGGCAGCACCGATATGGGCGATGTGTCCGCTATCATGCCGGTCCTTCACCCGCACGCAAACGGTTCCATCGGAACAGGTCATGGCAAAGATTACTATGTTCAGGATAAGAAGCTCGGCTGTCTCTATCCGGCAGAATGCCTTGTGCTCACCGCCGCAAAGCTTCTTGCGGACGATGCCTCTCTCGGAAAGAAAGTCATCGCGGAAGCAAAACCGTATTTCAAGTCAAAAGAAGAGTATCTTGCCGCTATCGATGCGATCACCATGGATAAGGATGCTGTTGTATACAACGAGGACGGTACGATCACTCTTAACTTTACAAAATAGATTTGTGCCCAACCTGCCACTTGACTTTTCTTGCTGTCATCATTGCAAATGTATACATCTGGCAGTAATTCCGCACATTTTGTAACTTCGACTGAGTGCAATATTTCAACCGGTCTTATCAAACATTTATTCTGCTTTTATCTGCGTTAAATTTACGGAAAGGACGGGAGATCTTGTATGAAAAACTTTGTTATCACAGTTGCCAGAGGATTCGGTTCCGGCGGACGTGCAATCGCCGCCAAGCTGGCAGATGAGCTGAATATCCACAGCTACGACAACCGTATCCTGACGCTCGCTTCCCAGTACAGCGGTTATCCGGAACATTACTTTAAAGAGGCTGACGAGACCTTAAACGGCAGTCTGATCACGAAACAGCTTCAGGCACTGCCGAAACGCCATTCACCGACCGGTGAGTTATCGAGATTTACTTCAGATGACCGGCTCTTCGAGTACCAGAAGATCATCATCGAGAAGCTTGCCGCTTCGGAGTCCTGCGTGATCGTCGGAAAGTGCGCCGATTATATCTTAAAGGACTATGATAATGTGGTCAGCATCTATGTGGAAGCACCGAGAAGCTATACCCTGCGCCGTGTCATGGAGCGCATGGATGACATTACTGTCGAGGAAGCGCACCATCTGATCACGAAAACGGACAAGTACCGCGCGGACTACTATAAGTATTACACCGGCGGCAACTACTGGACAAATCCGGTCAACTATGACCTGACCTTCAACAACGCCAGACTCGGTGACGATCGCTGCGTGAAGCTTGTTCTCGAGTGTATGAAGTTGAAATTTGGGGATGATTTCAAAGAATATATGAAGAGTATCGGAAAAGATATTTGATATGCTATTTCACTTAATTTTGTAATACCGGCACCGGGGTTTTTCCAATCCTGTCCCCGTGCCCGGGTTCCCCGCCGCGTTCCCCTCTCTCTCATGCGGCGGGGATATTTTATTTCTCTAAATTCTCAAAATACGCTCTCAGCTCATCCACCAGCTCACCGAACTCTTTTCCGGTCTCATCCAGTGTGATGTCCGCATATTTCTCGTAGTACGGAAGTCTCTCATTGTAGAGATCCCTGAGTGTCATGCCGTCCTTTAAGACAACACCGCGGTCCACAAGGTTTCCGAGACGTGATTCCAGATCCTCATAGCAAAGTTTCAGATAAACGATCGTCGCGGTCTCTTTGTAGTGTTCCATGGCCTTCGCCTCATAGATCACGCTTCCGCCCGGCGCAATCACGGACTTCTCTACATCGAGATCCAGATTCGCCTGCTCCTCGACACGCAGGAAACCGTCATCGCCCTCTTCTGCGATGATCTCCTTCAAAAGCTTTCCGGTCTTCTCCTGGATCACAAGATCCACATCCACGAAGGAATATCCAAGACGCTTCGCAAGAAGCACGCCGATGGTGCTCTTTCCGGACGCCGGCATGCCGATCATCAGAATATTTTTTTTCTTCATAACTTATGCCTCGCTCTTTTGTCTGTCGCTGTAATTATCTCTGGCTAACTGTTCCGTATGACTGCAGTCACTCTGCAGACTACTTCTGTCTCTTCTTATCATTCCGCGGACCGTCGGATTTCTGACTATTCGCCTTTCTGGTTTGTTCCGGCCGGGTAGTTGCTTTCTTTCCGCCGTTCACGTCTGCAGACTTTCGAACTTTCCCGGCACCTCCGGCTTTTTCCGCTGATTTTGAAGTTTTCCTGCCAGCCTTCGCACCCTTTTCCTGCTTTCTCACGCTGTACCCGAAGCTTCCCAGCTCCTCGCCCATCCCATAATATCTTCCATGGGAATAGGCTAACGGCTTCGCCATGGAAAGATGGAAGGTGTCCTTTTCATCCATGTACGCCTCGTCCACATCCACCGCCACGACATCGGCGATAAACATGTGATGGCTTCCCAGCTCTTCCACCTTCACAACGCGGCACTCGATGTTCACCGGGCTCTCTTTGATCACCGGTACATTCACCACGTTCGCCTTCTCCGGGGTCAGTCCGGTCTCTTTCCACTTATCCACGTCGCGCCCGGAGCGCACGCCGCAGTAGTCTGTCGCCCAGGCCATGGACTCCGTCGTCAGGTTTACGACGAACTCCCCAGTTTCCTTCATCATATGGTAGGAGTGTCGTTCCGGCCGGACACTGATGGACAGCATCGGCGGATTCGTACAGATGGTTCCCGCCCATGCCACCGTAAAAATATTCGAATTTCCTTCCCGGTCAGCCACCGTCACAAGGACAGCCGGAACCGGGTACAGCATATTTCCTGGTTTAAACTGTCTTTTTCCCATCTTTACAGATCCTGCCTTTCTTCAATCGCAACCTTTCCGGCATCTCACACCTGCAGTGTCTGCCATCCGCACTTCCTTTCAAATGCGTAACAACCGCTGCTCCCAACTTATAAATACGGCAGCCCGGTCATGACTTCTCCCGATTCGACCGTGTCAGACAACCGGGCTGCTGCAAAAAATTTACTACTGTAATGCCATCATGATCTGCGGCGCAAGCTGTTTCTTTCTGGAAACAACGCCCGGAAGCTTCACGATTCCGGTCTGTCCGCTGACGTTCTCCATATCCTCATCCTTTACATGGAACGCATTGGCGATAAGCTGCTCCGCTCCCTGTCCGGTGCAGATCAGATCTGTGGACTCTGTCAGAATGTTTGTGAGCATGAAGAACATCATGTCGATCTCATGCTGCTCTCTCTCTTTCTCCGTGTATGCGGACATTCTTGTTCTCAGATCCTTGAGCTCCACTGCATTTAAGGAGGTGATCTGGCCGATTCCGAATACGGAATTTCCTACTGTGAATCTCTTAAAATCCTGGTAGAAAATATCGCCGTCGGATTTTCCCTTCAGGTTGCTTCCTGCGGAGAACATGTCGATGGCGTACTTCTCGATATCGAGACCAGCGATCTGCGCAAGGGCGAGTCCGGCTGCCTTATCGATCGGCGTGCAGGTCGGGGAACGGAATAACAGGGTATCGGAGATGATCGCACTGCATAAGAGTCCTGCCGTTGTCTTGTCGATCTCTATGTGGTTCTCCTGGTACATCTGGTAGATGATGGTCGCGGTGCAGCCTAGGGGCTGGTTTCTGAAGAATACCGGGGACATGGTCTCAACAGTTCCGAGACGATGGTGGTCGATGATCTCGCGGATATCGGCGCTCTCCATGCCCTCTACGGCCTGGCTCCTCTCATTGTGGTCCACAAGGATGATACTCTTTCCCTTTGCGCCTAAGAGGTTACGTCTGGAGATCATGCCGATGTACTTTCCGTCAGAATCAAGAATCGGGAAATCGCGGTGTCTCTTGCTCGCCATGATCTCGCGGATGTCGTCGAGGTAATCTTCCTCAGAGAATTCGATGATGTTTTCCTTCGTCATAAAGTAGCTGATCGGCATGGACTGGTTGATCAGACGGGCTGTTGTGTAGGTGTCATACGGTGTCGTAATGACTGCACAGCCGCGCTCCTGTGCCAGTTTGCGGATCGTAAGGGATACACCTGCGCCCTCGCAGACGATAATGCAGCCTGCTTCCATCTCAATGGCGCAAAGCTGGGACTCATAGCGGTTTCCGAGAATGACCAGGTCATGTTTCTCGATGTAGTTCTCCATCAGGTCCGGGTTTGCGGCCGCGATCAGGACTTTTCCGCGGTCAAAATATGCCTCAGAATCGCCGACTACCATACTTCCTTCCAGAGTATCAAGGATGTTCGCGTACTTCGTGCACGCTTTTGAGATAATGCTGCTGTCATATAAGTTCATGTAGGACTTGGTGATATCGCCGATCGTGATAACGCCCTCCAGGAGACCTTCCTCCGTCACACACGGAAGTGTGACGACGTTGTTCTCCTGCATGAGTCCCCATGCATTCTTTAAGGAAATTCCACGGGACACACCTTTTGTCTTGCGGATCTCGATGTCCTTGACCTGCGTCTTGACGTTCTCCACGAGGCGCGGGGCCTTTAATTTAAAATAATCCAACACATACTGTGTCTCCGGGTTTACATTTCCGGCACGGCACGGCTCATAATTCTCGCCGGTAAGCTGATGCTTGAAACCAGCATAGCAGATGGCTGAGCAGATGGAATCCGTGTCAGGATTTCTGTGTCCCAGGACAAGTGTTTTTTTCAGTTCTTCAACTGCCATTGATCTTCTCCTTCTATTGCGTTTTTCTCAGACGTACAAATAAGAATGTGTTACAATAACTTCATAGTGTGTTCATAATTTGTTCACATTTGTTTTTTATACTTATTGCATAAACAAAAAGTCGTTTGACTTAACCAACTAGACAAATTGCACATAGATTTTTCATAATTGCCCCGGTTGTCGCGACCGGGGTCTCCTCTTTTTTAGAGGTAATGTGTGTCCGCTTATGGCGGACGCTTTTCTTTTTCACCCATACATGCGCTATGTGCGTTCACAGCAAAAAGGGAGTCCGTCACCGGACTCTCTCTTCTTTATCCGATGATCAGCTTCGCGGCACCGTAGATTCCGGCATCATTTCCAAGCTTCGCAAGAACGATGTCCGCCTTCTTTGTTGCCATCGGAGATAACTCATCGTGGTACCTCTTAATAATATCAGTCAGGAATGTTCCGGCCTTGGATACACCGCCGCCGATCAGGAATGCCTGTGGATCCAGAACCATGGAGATCGTCGCAAGAGCCCAGCCAAGGTAATAGCAGGACTTATTGAGGGATTCCAGTGCAAGCGCATCTCCCGCCTTCGCTGCATCCAGCACGTTCTTCGCGCTGATGTTCTTTAAGCTTCTGAGAGTGGACGGGCGGTTATCTGCCGCCAGCATTCTTCTTGCGGTTCTGGCGATTCCTGTCGCGGAAGCCACCTGCTCTAAGCAGCCGTGTCCGCCGCAATTGCACGCCTCTTTCTCACCTTCCATCACATGGATATGGCCGATCTCGCCGCCGACCCCCTGTTCGCCGGTCCAGATCTTTTCATTCAGGATAATGCCGCCGCCGACGCCGGTTCCCAGAGTTACCATGACAAGGTTTTTGTAGCCTTTTCCGCCTCCCTGCCACATCTCACCGAGAGCCGCGACGTTCGCGTCATTTCCGCTTTTTACGACCATACCATCCAGCAGTCTGCTGAGCTCCTGCTGTGGATTTCCGGCCTTCCAGCCGAGGTTTACACACACTTCGCAGTGTCCGTTCGGAAGAACCGGTCCAGGGAATCCCATTCCCGCTCCGGAAAAATCAGAGAGCTCCAGACCGCTTTCCTTTGCCATTCTGCGGATCGAAGCCGCAATATCGCCCAGGATATACTTTCCGTTCTCCTCTTTTCTTGTCGGAATCTCCCACTTCTTTACGAGAGTTCCGTCTTCCTCAAAGATACCGAGCTTCACGCTTGTTCCGCCGATATCGATTCCAATACACTTTAAACTCATGTGTGCTCCCCTTTTCCCTGATTTTCCGCTATCCGTCCAACAACGGCTTTCAGCCATCTGTCCGGACAGCACACGACCTTGCGGAGCTGCCGCCCCATAGTCCAGGCGCCAGCCCCTATTTTTCACAGCCTCCCATTTCACATCGGGCTGCCGCATTTTCCATCTATCTGATTAGAACAGGGTCTTTACAGTATTTACAACGTTCTCGACCGTAAATCCGAACTTCTCGAACAGTTTTGCTGCCGGGCCGCTTGCGCCGAAGCTCTTCATGGTCACATAAGCTCCGTCGAGGCCGACATACTTGCCCCAGCCGAAGTCGGAAAGTGCCTCAACGACAACTCTTCTTCTGACTTCCTTCGGAAGTACGGACTCCTTGTACTCTGCGCTCTGCTCCTCGAAAATATCCATACACGGCATGGATACGACGCGGATCTTCTTGCCTTCAGCTGTAAGCTCTGCTTTCGCCTTAACCGCAAGATCAACCTCAGAACCGCTTGCGATAAGGATTGCGTCTGGTGTTCCCTCGCAGTCATCGATCACATAGCCGCCCTTTAACGCGTCCTTGCTGCTTCCCGGGATCGGATTGAGGTTCTGTCTGGAAAGGACAAGCGCTGTCGGTGTCTTCTCAGATGTTACTGCAGACAGCCATGCTGCGGATGTCTCTGTCGCGTCACACGGACGGAATACATGGAAGTTCGGCATTGCGCGGAACATAGCGAGCTGCTCGATCGGCTCGTGGGTCGGTCCGTCTTCGCCAACGCCGATGCTGTCGTGAGTCAGAACAAATGTCAGCGGGACTCCCATCAGTGCGGAAAGTCTTGCCATCGGTTTTACATAATCACTGAACACGAAGAATGTCGCAACATAAGCGCGGAGACCGCCGTGAAGCATGATACCGTTGCCGATCGCTGTCATTGCAAGCTCTCTTACGCCGAAGTGGAGGTTTCTGCCTGCCGGGTTCTCTGCGGAGAAGTCGCCCGCATCCTTCATGGCTGTCTTGTTGGACGGAGCAAGGTCAGCAGAACCGCCGATCATGTTCGGCATGATGTCCTTTAAGATGTTGATCATCTTGCCGGAAAGGGAACGTGTTGCCTCTGCCTTGTCTTTTGTGAGCCAGAGTGCCTCGTTCTCGATCAGTGACTTTGCGTCCGGAGCTGTGTGGTACTGCTCCCAGAGCTTCTCCATCTCCGGGTACTCGTCGCAATATGCGGCAAACATAGCGTTCCATGCTGCCTCAACGTCTGCCTTCTCCTCCGCGAGACGGGAATAATGCTCATAGACCTCTTCCGGTACAAAGAACGGCTCCTCATACTGCCAGCCGAGAGTCTCTCTCATTGCTTTGATGTTGTCAACACCTAACGGCTCGCCGTGGGCGCTTGCCTTGCCCTGTTTAGCCGGGCAGCCGAAGCCGATCTCAGTCTTGATGGTGATGAAGGACGGATGCTCAGTATCAGCCTTTGCAACCTCAATTGCTGCGCCGATGGCATCGATATCTGTTCCGTCTTCAACGGTAATTGTCTGGAAGCCGAATGCTTTCATGCGCTCTTCCACGTTCTCGCGGAATGCGATGTCTGTGCTTCCCTCGATGGAGATGCGGTTGGAATCGTAGAGAACGATAAGTTTACCAAGTCCAAGTGTTCCTGCAAGGGAGAATGCCTCAGAGGAAATTCCCTCCATCATGCAGCCGTCGCCGCCGAGTACATATGTGAAGTGATCGACAACCGGGTAGCTTTCCTTGTTGAATACGGATGCCAGATGCTTCTCAGCCATTGCCATACCAACAGCCATGCCCATACCTGCGCCTAACGGTCCTGTTGTAGCCTCAACGCCTACGGTGTGGCCGTATTCCGGATGTCCCGGAGTCAGGGAGCCGACCTGACGGAAGTTCATAAGGTCTTCCTTTGTAAGGCCGTATCCGAACAGGTGAAGCAGGGAATACAACAGCATGGAGCCATGTCCGCCGGATAAGATAAAGCGGTCACGGTTTGCCCACTCCGGGTTTGCCGGATTGTGGTTCATGTGGTGTGCCCAGAGCTCATAAGCCATCGGCGCACTGCCGAGGGGAAGTCCCGGATGGCCGGAATTTGCCTTCTGGATCGCATCTGCGGATAAAATTCTGATGGAATTGATCGCCAGATTGTCGATTGTGTTCATTGTTTCATTCCTCCTGATAATCCATAGGTGTGGTAACTGTTCATTTTCTTCACAGTTATCAGTGTTGTAACATGTTTTCACTATTACATTTATTTACCTTAATTTAATCTCTTTCATTACCTCGCTGCCTGCGGTAATCAGAGAATTGGTACGATTTTTGCCTGCTCTTACGAGCGATACAGAAAAGTCAAACTGTCCGTTAAACCTCTCGTGTCCGTCCAGGTTGTATTCCCTGCACGATTCCTCATTATACAGGATAAGCCTGTCCCCGTCAATGAGGACGCCTGTGTAGGCGTAGTCAAAATCAATGCTTGTAACCTTCTTTCCATCCGTGTTGTATACATCAAGCCGGTACGGACTTCCGGAGGTACTGTCGACAACGACAGCCGCATATTTATCTGAGTAGCAGATACTCTGGATCTCTTCATCCACCGGAACAAACGTGACATTTGTGTCCGGGATCACATTTTTTACAGAGATAAAGGTCAGCCCTTTATCGGAAAAGGCGCAGACCGTCTGATCATTTAAGTAGCGGATGCGTCCCACCATCTTGTCATCAAATTCTTCTTCAAAAGCGGCGATAAAACGGTTGTTGACATTTTTTCCGATCTCAGAGAAATCGTAGAACGCCACCTTGTTCTTCAGAGCGCCATTTTTCATATACATAACGGACATGACGATCTGTTTTCCGTCTGGAGAAAGCGCGATGTCCACCGGATATCCATCTCCGGATAAGAGCATCTTGATGTTGATCCCCAGCGACTCGCCGTCCTTCTTGAAGTAGAATATGTAGCTCGCCGTGCTGTCCTCAACGACTGCCGCCGTGACACCGCGGGCAGATACCGCCGCCTTCGTGATCGGAAGCTGCGTCTTCGCCGTTCCGGTACATCCCTCTTTGCTGCAGATGTACATCTCGTTTCCCTGCTGGTCCGCGATCACAGCGTAGTCCCCGTTGATGTTGATGATCGGTGTTTTCATCTCATAGCTCTGGGTCCAGATCGTTTTGCCGGAGGCATCGATATAGGAAGCGCCGTCCTTTGTATACTTGATCACGTTGTCGCCGAACATGGCGAACTTCACAAAGCTGCTATCGCCGACCGTTTTTGACGCTTCTGCCGGTGCAGAAGTTTCCGCGGACGCCGTCTCATCTGGGGTTCCGCTTCCCGCCCCGGAAGCGCCGGAGCTTTCTGCCGAAGCAGTCTCACCGGCTCCGTCTGTCCCTGCGCTGTCAGCCGCAGCACTTGTCTCTGCTACCTGTGTTTTCTTATCCGCGCCAGAGTTTTCTGTGTAGCGCATGGACCGCTCCCACTGGACGCTGTAGCCGGTATACTCATATTCATTCATGTACCGGTAGCCGGTAAAACCTAACGCCGCGATAAAGCAGACGGCTGCAACCGCGATGATCCGCTTTTTTCTTCTATATTTGGCAAGCCGGCCACCATCCATCGGTTCTTCCGATCCGTTGTCCGGCATCTGTACGATATTCTGTCTGAGCTGCCTTTTTTTGTTCTCTCTGTCCATAGATTGCATATCACTCATAAAAATCTCCTGAAAATGGACATATATAGGCTAGTATACACCATTTTCAGGAGATGCGCATTAAATTCTTTGTTTTTATTGCAGTTCATTTTGCGGGGCGGAACCAATCTTGACCTGCAAGATAATTTTTCAAAATTTTTACAGGTTCTGATACATTTTTAACAGGAGAAAAGTCTGAAATTTACGGCAGAACCAGCTTCTGCCCTGCCACAATATGGTCCACATTGTCCAGGTGGTTCAGTTCGCAGATTTCGGACAGCCGCTTCAAATTTCCATACTCTTTCCAGCAGATTCCGTATAACGTCTCCCCGTCACCGATCTCATAGATCCGGTAGCCGTTTGCGGACGCGGCAGCGTAATCGACGGGTTCCTTCTTGGAACTTTCCGTGCTGCTCTGTTCACTCTCTTTTCCCATTCCGACGCGGGGCTGGGTCGGAGACTCGGCGCTGGTGGACGGAACTGCCTCCTCTACAGCACCGGATGCGGCGGCGGTCTCATTGCTGGCTGCCGCCGCGGTGTCTGACGGCTGGCTCACTGTGCCCGTCTGCCCACCGGAACTGCCTGGCGTGGACTGCGCCTGCTGCCCATCTGTACTGCCTGTACTATGATTCTGCGTCTGATTGTCCACGCTGGCGGCCTCCGTATCCGTCGCGGCTTCCGTCGTCTCCATAGTCTCCGCCGCATAACTTTCCCCGGTCTCACCGCTGGCCTCTGTCGGGAACACATTTCCCGGGCGCTCCTCGATGACAAAATCCGGCTCCTGATTCAGCTTGTCCAGGTAATCACTCCAGTTCGCCGTCCCCGCAGGCACCACAGAAGTCAGCACAGACTCCATCTGCCGCATCTTGTGATAATTGTTGACGAGGACCACACCTCCTGCCAGCACCGCCACCGTGAGGACCCCGCAGGCCGTCCCCAGGATTCCGGACATATGCCGTCCGGCATCCGCCTGTTCTTTCCGAACCGTCATCCGCTGGCGGAAATCCTTAATGACCTTCTCGTGGGACCCGGACTCCACCCGGCGAACATCTTTCCGCGTCACCATGTAATCCTGCATCATCTGATTCCGCTCATAGTAGATACAGTGGCCCTTTAACCGGTAAAATCCGTCCTCCGACGTGACATAGACCGCCTCCTCGCCTTCCAGTCCATGATTCAGGTACATAAGCTTGTTCTTCCCATTGAAATACTGGTTGTGCTGCTTCCAGTAATTCAGCGGACTCAACTGGCTCGACGGCGCCCCGCAGATAAACCATCCCTGGACCGTCCGCTTCGGAAATGACTCCTCAATTCCCCGGTATGCCTTCTTCCAGGCATTCTCCGAGAATTCTATCTTCTCCCCGGACACCTCCACGTCCTCCATCTCGATGGCCCCATCGATAAAGATATACGGCGTCCCGTCATAATTTTCCGTGCTGCCCAGCAGAAGTCCCACCCGCAGCGTCTGGTTTCCCGCCGGATACAGGCGCTTTAAATATGTATTTACATAATCCTCCACATACAGCCGGACCACCTGGTCCGTGTCACCGATCTGGCGGATATTTTTCGGAAGTTTCGGAAACGGATTGTATAATTCTCCCATGCTGTCACCTCGTTCTATCTTCAGGCGGCCGGCATGTCCAGATACCGGCCGCCTCTATATTTACGCGAACCACGAAACCGTGCTTCGTCGGATTCTTTCCGAAGTATAGCATGATACACCCGCAAAACATGTCAAAACGGTGCAGCCTGACTGGAAAAGTTTTCGACACGTCTCCCAATGATCCGCATCCCGAGACAGATGCTGCGGCTGATGCAGTCCGCCAGGCGCATGACCATGGACAGGCGGATGCTCTGCAAAAACAGGGGATCCCCGCTCTCCGCCCCGCCGACGATCCCGGTAATGGAGATGTCACCCACGGCGGCAAGCTCCTTCCGAACGCCCAGTCCCGGGCGGAGCGGTCCTTTTTCCAGTGTCACGAGCCCCACATGATCCCAACGACCAACGGCGGCATCCACGGCGATGATGATCGCGTCCGGATAATGTTCCTCGATATGCTCCAGCGTCCGGTCAAGATTCACCGCATGGACCGGATGTTCCAGTGTCCCGATCACCACCACATTGCTGATCTCCTCCGCCTCCAGCCGTGAACCAATGAGCGGCCCCAGGCTGTCCCCCGTGGACCGGTCCGTCCCGATACACAAAAACACCACCTGGCGGCGGCCAGATGCCCGCATCTCATTCATCAAAAGAAGCAGAAGTCTCGCCGCAAATTTCTCCGCTTCAAATCCCGCTTCCGTATCATAATAAGTGATCTTCCGCCTCCCGAATCTCATGGTAAACACTCCGTTTCCTGGCTGGTTTCTATGAGACATTATAGGCAGAATACGCAGAGATTATACATGTTATTCCCTCTCCGTCTGTTCGGTACTTTTCACGATATTTTTATGTAATATGGAATTTCTCAAAAATCTCCCATTATAAAAAAGAATGTGCCTTGGCACATTCTCGCGCCTCGCGCGGTCACTTGCGACAATCTACATCTTCGCG
>OODB01000653.1_pt1 | contig 31925 bp, 20 predicted proteins | sample 1671721 | NCBI WGS metagenome assembly OODB01 (sample SAMN06348185, study PRJEB24527) | human gut metagenome | biome: human gut; feature: ankylosing spondylitis patient; material: feces | host: Homo sapiens | place: China | collected 2015-10
CCGTTATCAAAGCGGCGGGCAAAATCTGTTTTGGGGGCAAACTTCTCCTGAAAAAATGATTTGTGCATACAACTTGATTGATTCTGGGCGAACAAATTACAATGAACTAAAATCAGATGGCTATAGAAATGCGATAGAAGCTTTAGTAGCAGCTCGTGCAATAAGAAAAAGTGGCGACGAGGTCCATACTATTTGTAGCCTCCCCCAAGCATTTGCTAATATTGAACAATCGGATACAATTGTGTTTGCAAAGTCTTTGCTTGAGAACAATCCATCCATGAAAAGTGACGAAATGGGGATTAAACTGGAAGAGAAGTTTACTAAAAAATGGAAAAGCGGATCAAGAATACGGTATGGCAATGCGGTGATTGTATGGGTCAAATATTTAGCAGCTAATGATCACAACTAATTACAACGAATTTTCAATAATTAATTGATGCAGTATAGTGAAGGTGTAATATTATAAAATGGCCAGGCCCGTACTACTTTTATAAGTAGAGAACGGACCTGGCTATTTTGTGCAATCAAACCCTAATTTGAAACCACAACTTTTATGAAATCATCTGGAAATGTTTTAGAGCTTTTATGATTGCTGCTTCCTTTTCTGGCGGGCACTGTGGCACTTTTGCATCTTCCTTCTTTGGCAGGTTATAATTCTGTCCCACATCCAGCCCGCACTTCCGCTTGACTTGGGAGATATACAGGCTGGACACCTTCAAACCGTACATCTCCAGCACGTAGGCTTTGATCTCGTCATAGGTAGCCTTGCTCTCCGCAGCAGTCACATCCAGCTCATCCATGCTCACTTCCACTTCAATGTGGCGGTCGACATGGAGTTTGGTCAAAAGGAGAACCGCTTCGCAATGGCTCGACACCTGCAAATTGATGTCATAATCGTACATTTTTCGGGTTGGTTCTGGGAAACAATGCGATGCAGGCATGAGGAAAAGGGCAGGGGAGAGCAGAGTGGGTAGTCGTTCTGGGGAAGAGAGCAATATTACACAGGGTCGTGGTTGATTACATAAACAGTGCTGCGAGAAGCACCTTCCTTATTCAACCAGCGGTCATCTACCATCTTGACTAAAAGGTTTCGTGCGCGACGCTGCTCGATGTTTAACAAAGTAGCAGCTTGGGTAGTTGTAATGGATGGATTTTCGAGGACATAATTGTAAATTTGCCGCTCTTGCTCATTTGTCGGCACTTTCCCGGCACTGCTCATTGTTTGTCGGCATTCACATTATGCTGAGGAATGTCCTGAGCAGCACTGGTGGCATTCAGTTGGTTACGATAGATATTGATACGCAAATCAACTTCACCACCGATGAATTCTGGATCTCGAAGACCATAGGCTTTGACTTTTCCCATGATGCGCGGAATACCACTGCCCCAATGCTCAATAAGAGATGTAAGAGGTATACTATTATGTATGGCGAGTAAGCCAATCCAAAATAATACCAACGTATGGCATTTTGGGTGATTCCTGTTGATATTTTTCTAACTCCCGTCGGCAAGATTCTTTAATATCACCGGTGGGATGTTTGGCGATAAAGACACGAAGGTATGCAGTTAAGGCGGCCTTTCTGTTTTCCGGGATGCGTCTTTCTGAGCAGTTTAAATTGAGGGTATCACAGATGTCTTTCTTAATAGTATCGTCAGAGGCAGTTATTTCGCCATTGGATAGATATTTGATAGAAGATAATGTATCTGATTTTAATGGATTGACGCTTAAAGAAGCATTTTTGCGATGTGCATCGCAGGATTTTTCTTTGTCATTGTGAGCATCACGATTTCCATTACATACAGCAAGCATGTTCCGATAATCTAAGGCTTTCTCTTCAGAAGTGGTACTCTGTGGGTCAATATGCTCAATCGTTGCTTTCTGTCCTTTTTCTGGAATTCGACACATGCAATAAGCACAAATACACCCTTGCTCCTGAATTAGACGATTCAGAACTATAGTATAAACATCGATGGGAGTTCCATCGGAATTACTTTTTCCTGAGGGAGCACCATGCATATCTCGGTAGGATGCATTAGGCTGTTGTTTGTATTTCGTAAGCTCTACAGGCTCAATACCTTTATTGATTTTAATCATAGTTAATCCTCAGCGATTTTCCAAATCGAAACGAACTTCACACTCTGTCAACTTTGGATCGTTGGGATCAACAGTTTCTTTCAGGTAGAATTTTAGAGGCCTCTTCAAGATTACTTTCGATGGCATTATCGAATGCCGCAAATGCTCTAACAATATTTTCGGGCCGCTCAGTGGTATGCATTATGCTATGCAGAATTCCATTGGTATCCCATCCATGCACATTATAAGGCTTGACGGTTACGTCATCATTTTCCTGCTTCAAGCCGAAAAGATTGTAACTGTCATCCACTTCGCTTATAACCTGAGGAGAATGTGTTGTAATGATAAATTGAATGTTCGGAAAGGTACTTTTTAATGCACCAAGAATCTTTCGCTGCCAAGAAGGATGCATATGAAGTTCAATCTCGTCAATAAGAACGATGCCTTCACCTTCAAGAGGATTGCTGCGGGAGGGATTAGCTAAAGCAATACGACGAGCTAAATCACCAAAAAGGGCGAGTGTACATTTCTCACCATCGGATAAATTATCGACACGCATCTCTAGTCCATTCTTCTTGACCGTCATGCGCAGAGGACTACGTTTGACTTTTAAGTCGGAAACGTTATCTAACATAGAACAGACAGCTGTGCGGACACACTCTAAAGAAACATCTTCATAGTCAAAATTTTTGGTTTCTGTTTTGGTTTCATTTTCAAGATCTTCCTGATTGCGGAACCACTCAAAGAAAGAACGAAAATCTAGTTCGTTTTCACTGGCACGCTCTAAGGCTGCTAACTGAGAAAATTCATGATTGGTGCGAATTCTAAGAGGAATGTCAAGGACAGAACGGTTGGTTCCATAATTGACGAAAATAGGCATATTGTTTTCTGATCCCTCAGAGAGATAAGTGGCTGTAAATTTTTCAACAAAAGTATCGTATAAATCCTTGTATGGGATTACTCGTGGTGCTTTTCCGGGCTTGGCTTTAATGTAATCTTTTCTTAAAGATAAGGTTTCACCAGCCAGGCCGAAATCAGCACCAAGGTTCATCATTCCAAAGCCAGAATGAACAGATTCTGCATTTAAGGAGCGGAAAGCAGTTCCCTGAGTGTTGCTTAAACGGTTCAAAACTGGCCACATTAAATAATTAATGGCTGTCAGAACGGTTGATTTGCCAGCACCGTTTACACCGAAAAGGACGGTGCTTTTTCCCTGCAAATCAAATTGATGTTCTCTATAGCCCTTGAAGTCATGCACATAGAGGCTTGTGAGTTTCATAGGAAATCCTCCTTGTAATGGTAATTCAATATTACCATGGGTAGGTCAAAAATTCAACAAAAAGAAGTAGAGGAATTACATATAGAAAGTGTTTCAGTCAGATTGATGTAGGAACTGAGAGCAAGTACCATAGCTTGTGATGTAAACTCCCTTTTGCGCGCGTGTCATAGCCACATAAAGCAGACATTTTTCGGATGTGATGGATTCTTTTTCGGAGATTGGATCCATGTGATTGATGGCAGCAGCTAGAGGAACAACGCGGTGATTGAGGGCAGCAATAAAGACGTATTTGAATTCGAGCCCCTTCACACGATGCATGGTTGCGACACGAATTCCATCAAAGTTTCGATTGTCAGGCTGATTCCGTTTGATTGCGTAGGAACGGATGCCGGCCTTTGTCAGCAGGGACAGATAATCGTTTGCAAGGTTCTTTGTACGCGCAACGATGCAAATCTCCTTTAGCAAAATACCAGAATTTTGTAGCTTCCGGATTTCAGTATAAATGAAGTTGAATTCTGCGTTTGCATCCGGGAAATTCCGAATGATAGGAGGTTCTCCGTGGGTCAAAGATTGGCATTGGGTTCCGCTATCGGTACTTTCATCCAAATCGTCAAAAGAGAGGCCCTCTAAGAAGGAGAATGCACTATGCCGAATCTCCTCTGTGGTGCGATAGTTGATCCTTAAAATACTGCTTCGGCCGCGGACATTAATACCGCATTTCGATAAGATAGGCCGATTCCGATAGATCCTCTGATGCGCATCGCCCACGATAAAAAGATCGTTTGCGTGTTCCGGGCCGGCCAGAGCACGAATCAGGCGATATGCGTTATCGCTTAGATCCTGTCCTTCGTCTACAATGATATGGGCATACTGCAACTTTACACTGCTGCCCTGTAAAAGTTTTGTGCACTCATACATGGCAGTATTGATGTCGCGGATCTGATGCTCTTTCATCAGATTTTGGTAGTTGTCCAGAACCTGCCATACAAGAAGCCTCTTTCTGCGGTCCAGCCGTGTGCCGCGGCCGTTTCGGGAGACTTTCAGATATTGGTCACGCGTAATCGCTTCCTGTGAAATCACGACCCGATTCCATTCTTCCTGATAAAAAGAAACGTCGTAAGGCAGTTCCGTGTTTGCAAGAAAGAGCGCCTTTTCCCATATAGGAGCCAAGGCGTCATCGTAGCCAATCTGGAAAGAAAAGCCGGACTCGCGCATAAAGCGGCTGACCCATGCGTCAAGATGAATGACTTCAATTTTGCGTAGTTCCTCGATCGAGCAGATCTTGCGGAGATTTTCCTGAATATCTGCGGCGAGGTTCGCCGTATAGGTCGTAAAAAGAATACGCTGCTGCCCGGTGCATTGAGATGCCAGATATTTAGCGCGGTGCAGAGCGACAACCGTTTTTCCCGTTCCTGCACCACCCAGAACACGAACAGGGCCAGAGTAATTTTTCTGCGTCAGATTTCGCTGAGCCGGATGTAAAAAAACACGCCATTTTTCAAGCGGTGCAGCCATGATGCGGCGCAGTTCGTCTTCCCCTTCCACGACGACAAAGGACCGCATGGTAATGGGCTGTTCCAATGCTGCCGACAAATCCTGTGCTGCGGGAGAGGTATTGCATTCTTCGTTGGCAAGTTCCAGAACTTCTTCCATGGAAAAGCCTTCTGCAAGCCAGGCGAGATATTCGTATGCATCTGCCGGGAAGGAAGATCGCGCCTGATAAAACTGTTCTTTTGTTTCAAAGCTGCGGACATAAGGCAGCAGCGCTTCAGGAACACTCAGCCGAAGCAGATCCGCGTCTTTGAAAGCAGAAAACAGAAGCGGCTGACTGTGTGCTGCGATCGGTTCGGAAACCGTTTGCACATCAAAAACCTGGAGTGAACCGGTGTTCGGGTTTACTTCACAGCGTTTTCGGGCGGCCCACTGGTAGGCCTCATCGTGATGATCGACCCATAAAAGCAGATAAACTTCGGATTGACGAACCACAATGCCGCGGTAGGTGTCATCGATACGAATGGAATATATTTTTTTATCGATACAAGAGTTTATCTTTTCGTAGTGAATTCCCGGCGAAGCAGGGTCATTCCGGAATTTGTTGACAAATTCGGTAACTTTGCCCTGCACCTGACGGGGAAGGTGTGCAAAGGCCGTCAAAAAATCAGCGGAAATTGCGACTTTTGCAGTTGTCATACGTTCTTTCCTCCCAATAGATCGCTTAAATCAAGACCAGATAGATCGGCTGCGGTGTATATTTTCCAGCCGAGATGCTCCATCTTTTCTCGATCAATGGACTGTTCAGAAGTCATAAATCCCAATTTCTTGTCCGGCCAAGCAATTTCAATCGTTGCGATGACATTTCCATCTGCACCAGCTGCCTCAAATCCAATGAAATCTTCAGCAGGTGCTGGGATACCGCTTTTCTGTGCCAAGGCAGCGAATGCTTTCGCATCTTCGTCAAATAGCAATTCACCGATGGAATTCCATCCGGAATCGGGTGTGGAAGAGGCTTCCGCTGAAGAACAGCTGCTCTGGGAAACAGGAAGTGCGAGATAGTCCATGCGCCTGAGCCCGGTAGAAGAAACGGCAGCAAATTCTGAGGCAAACTGCATCAGATTGAAAAACTGCCAGAAACCGTTCCACTCCGGTTCGTATTTATCTGTGCGGCTGTTCTTGTCATCGTTCAGGACGGCAAAGACGGTAACAGCACCATCTGCTTTCATGGATGCAGCGGAAATGCCTGCATAGAGAGCCAGATGAGAATTTACAGCACGAGGGACCCACGCTCCATAAGCGGTCAGCCCAAAGCGGAAACTGGAATCTGTAAAATGCAGTTGATCGTTCACATCCTGAAAGACCTGATGCCATTGATCGAATGCCGCATTGTTCTTGATGAATGCCGGATCCAGCAGAGAAAGTGCATAAGCGTGTGCCTGTGCGTGGAAGATCGTTTCGGCATCCGGCAGATTCAGGTAGGCAATCAAGAGGTCAAACGCAGAGAGCTTTGCAGGATCAAGTACCTCTGCATGGAGCTTTCGTACTTCGGAACGGTACATCACCTTGCCGAGCGGCATTTTTTCGACCGCTAAAACAGAAGTGGCGTAATCCCCCTGCGGGGTAAAAACGTTCTGAACATCCTTAAAACTCAGGGACCAGACCCGGAACTGCCCACTGCGGCGGAGTGCTTCACGTTTGATGGTGTCATCGGAAACGATATCCTTGTGATATAGGAAGCCGTCCGTAAACACCGCTAGGGGCTTGTGTCCGGGCGCGGCTACGGGCCAGAACACAAAATCTGGTTTACAGGGAACGGATACACCGTTGCTTGGACCCAGTGAAACCTGAGGTTCAAGTTCCCAAGCAGAGTGCTCCAGTTTGAGATAATAACTGTGTTTTCCGTTTCTTACGGTGTCACTGATATTTGCAGCACCAACTTTTAGACGGATCGCTTCCCAAAAGCGCGATTCCAATTCGCTTTCAAACAGCGGGTTTACAGGAATACTGCTGATCATATCGATTTTTTGGATATGGTCTTTACCGGAAAGAATCGTTTTCAACAGCCGAATGGCAGTTGCACGCGAAATATTACCGATCTGCTGGCTCTGGCGATACGCATATAGGCAATGATAGCAGCCGTCCTTCTGCGGATCGTCTTTGCAGGAGCAGGTTTCCATAACATGAAGGGCTTTTTCAAAAATCTGAATCAAAGAATCTTTTTCATGCATCAACTGCTTCAGATATCCCGTACCGCCGGGAACCGAATCGTAGATCACGAGATACTGCTTGCGATAGTCGGCATCCGGGACGGGTACTTCGCTGACAGCAGCCCGGAGGTGATCGACATTGCCAAAATATTCTTTCATACCAAGCATGAAGGCCGCAACAAAGGATTCCATCCGGACGGAAGAAGAGTCCATCGTCGTAGCGGGAATCAGAAGTCGGAGAGCCTCTGTGCTGAATTCACGATACAGAAACAGACATTCTTCATAGGCATCGGCATGTGATAGCGCAGGGATTTTGCGTGTCTTACAGGAATAGCTGTGGTTATTCGGCTTGCTGTCAGTCTGAATCTTACCACAGTATTTGCAGATCCGGAACCCTTTGCGCACTTCCTCGACACCAGAAATCGATAACTTTTCACCTGTCAGGTCGCTCTCGCCAAAGTTGATCTCCCGCAGCGTTGCTTTACGGACAAATTCGTAACCAAAGGGAAATTCCTCATTGTCCATGCGATAGGCACAGGAGATGTCGTGGTCCTCATCTACGTCTACAAGGAGCTGCTTGCAATAAAAGATATTAGAGCGGTCGTCGCTTTCATCACTAATCAAGCTCTTGGTGTAGTCCATGTTGGAGTAGACCATCTGCACTTTCAGCATGTTACGCATCTGACCGGAATCGGTCCAAGCGGGACTTCCGCATTGAGGACAGGCTGCTGTGTTCCGGCCAGCTGTTTCAAGCTGCGCATGAGAGCAGTTTGGACACAGACGCCAAAGGGCACTCTGAGCAGTTGTCAGGTCTACCTGATCGATCGTCAGTTTGCGACCATGCACATAGAAACTGTTGCTCGGTGCAAACTCACTGAGGGCAGAGGAAGCGGAGCGGTTGTATTCATAGACGAGCTTTTCATACTTTTTTCGGGCAGACGGAAGTTCCTCATCGGACTTTCGGTAGAGAACCGCCCGCAGAATGATCCCAGCCTCCGGAAAAGCATAGTTGGGCAGCAATCCCTCATCGGACAAGAAGTTGAAAACGTTCTTTTTGCTGATCTCCTGCAAAACGGTCAATAGGGCCGCTTCCTCGCCCTTTAGTTCCTTGATCTCTTCGTCGTAAGAACTGTCTTTGGGCTTGTTTTCTAGCTGCTGGATCATGACCTTCAGGGAATTTACGCTGTTGTGCAGGCTGTTTTGTTGCTTCTTCAAACTTTCAAAGGCTTCCAGAATTTTAATGTGCATGGAACTTTCTGTGGTTCCAGTGCCGCGGGCAAATATTTGCAGCTCTTCCTTAGAGCTTTCGTCCAGATAAGCGGAAAACATCTGGACAAAAGAGTTGATCTGCCGGGAAAGTGTACTCTGCACGTAGTTGAGAAAATTGAAAGGGAACATATCGGAAGGCCGTGCATCCAGTTTCTTCAGAATAATGCCGACCTTATCGGGGATAGCATCATCAGGAATGCCTTTCCGCACCCAAGAATCCATGCAAAAAGCCATGAACTGCCGTTCCAATACAGCGGAAGCGCGCAGGAAGATTTTTGGTGGTGTGACCGAACCGGAGATCATCTCTAAAGGATCTGCGTAAAAATAGAGGTCATGTGGCCGCGCATTTGCAATTGCCAAGGTCAGAGCATTGCCGTCTTTGCGTCCGGCACGGCCAACACGCTGCAGAAACTGACTTTGTGCAGGCGGCATACTGCACAGGATGACCGTGGAAAGGTCACCAATATCAATACCCATTTCCAAAGTGGGGGTACAGGAGAGAACATTGGGGTCCCAGTTGGAACGATTTTCCTTGCTACGCTTAAAATCCTTCTCCAGTTGCTCACGATCTGGGCGTTCCAGCAGGCCAGTATGCTCCCGTGCATTGATGCGCGCCAGATCGCCGGTGCTGTAAAGTCGGCCATAGTAATTGATGCCGGATGATTTATATTCGGCAAGTTTACCGCCACAGGCAGACCGAGGACAGGGCGCATTTTCCCACAGCGGCAGGCTTTCGGCAGAAAACGAATACACCGCACCGCAATGTTCGCAGCGCAGCTGGATAACATCGTTTGCAAGGAAGACACGGCTCTTGTTCAGGCCATAGACTTTATAGTTTGCGGAAGAAGGCACAGATACGACAATGCCGTTCTTCACAGATTCTTCCAGAATCAGCTTGCTGATAGCGCGGAAATTGAGCTCGTCAAGAATTGATTCTGTGCAGCAGAAAGCAATCCAGTCTGTGTAACGGCGCGAAGATGGTAAATCAAACTCAGAAGTAGGATGGCTTTTTCCAAGGTATTCAGCTATAAAACGAGGAATATTACGCCCGGATTGTTGACCGGGCAGCCAGCGATTGCGGTCGTTTGAAAGCATATAGCTTTTGCCATCATTGATGGTGTACTCATCAAAAACAGCATCCTTAAAAGCACCATTGCACCGGAGTAGATTCAGCCAACCGATGACCATGCGCTGAAAGATTATGCGGTCTTCCCGAGACATGATACCCAGTTCGTTAACAACACGCAGCTGGACTGCTGCAGCAATCTGCTCAATATCCGCAGGGGAAAAGGAAAGGACGGAACAGGCCGACCGTTCGAGAGTGCGTCCGATTTTACTGGCAAGACCATATTCCAGCATGATCTCATACTGGACGCGCTGCTCGATCTCGTGCATCAGAATCTGCGCCTGCTTGTCATTGCTCAGTCTGCGGTTTTGGGTCATTTCTTCGTATGCACGCTTCCAGGTTAGATTGGGTGGAATAAAAAAGCTGATAAATTCTTCGGCGGTCATGTGCTGGTGCCAGTGATCCACAAACCCGGCCTGAAAATCAGCAAGGCTTTGGCCAGAACCACATTCTGCGCAATAACGCTGAATTGCCGTGCGCAGACCAAACCGCCAGGTGCGGGAATTGAAAAATCCAGCGCGATGAGCAGCATCCTGCACATTATCGGAAAAGGCAAGCGTCTTTTTATCATCGTTGAAGCGGGAAGCGAACATTTGAGAAATACTGGCACTGATTTCTGTAGCACTGCGTACGCCCATCAGCGAAAGTCCCCGGCGGCTGCCGCAGTAGGGACAAACAAATTGTTTATGCTTTTTAGAACCAGTTGTCCGAACCGGATTTGGAATCAGGACATCTACCATACGAGTTCCACAACTAGGGCATTCGCTGCTGCCGTCGATCCCCAGTTTTACCTGCAGGCAGTCTGGACAGATGCGTGCAGGCAGCATTCCGGTGGGAACATTTTCATGCGGATGAGGGAAAAGCATCACGACTTTTTCATCTGCTTTAAAATATTGGTTGTAAAACGCTTCAAGATTGACAATGGTGGCGTTCTGACGCTCGTTCAGAATAGTGACCCAGCCGGTGATGCCGCAATCACGGCAGTTGACGACGGGCAGGTGCTGTTTGGCCTGCTGTCGGTTCAGATCATGCGCAATTTTATAAGTGATGTGTTCCGCATCGACCTTGGCAACGATGCGCCGCAGTTCCCGGATCCAAAGCTGCACCTGTACATTCAAGAATGGACGCAGTTTCCGGGGCTTACCGGTGCGCGCATGGGAAACGAGTGCAAAGAGAGCGTTGAGCGCGGCAGCGGCATCGGATAATTCATTCAGTGCCGGATAATGTGGTGCCAACGCTTCCACAATGCGGGAAACCTGATAGTAATTGCCCTCCGTTAGGTGCAGAACAGACTGTAGGAATACATGCTGCAGAAGAACCCGGCCCAGTTCAATGCGGCCACTGTCGGATAGAACGTCCTGCGAAAAATCCGGGAACCATGCCTTTACCGCGCACTGAAGATAGGCGGAAGGATCGTCCTCTTCGGCAAGAGCTACCAGCTGTGCAGTCTGATCTGCGGAAGGCAAGGCAAAGAATGCGGTCGACTGTCCAGCAAAAAACTCATCGGCACTGAGCCGATCCTCGGTGATGACGGCATCTCGTTCAAATGGCTCGCCAAAGATCTCCTCGGCATAATTAAGGATGGCACCGCTATTTTCCTTGGAACCCATGGTAGCAGAGGTGCCAATGCAGCAGAGGTACCCATCATAGATACCAAGGCGGCGCTTGAGACGGCGCAGCAGGCAGGCAAGGTCGGTGCCTTGTGCACCATCAAAGGTATGCAGCTCATCCACTGCAATGTACTTTAGCGTTTCTGGATTATTCTGCTTCCAAAGCAGGGCATCTTTGGGGCGCACAAGCAGATAGTCCAGCATTTTATAATTGGTTAGCAGGATATCCGGCGGACTGTTCAACAGAGTCTCGTGGTCAGTAATGATGCCATGCTCACTCATGGTGCGGGACGGAGTGCGTTCCAGACCGCCAACATACATACCGGCAGTTACATTGCCGCGCAGTTCGGGACTGTTATGAATCAGTTCTGCAATTCGCTTGGACTGATCGGTGGCAAGGGCATTCATAGGATAGATGATCAGCGCCTTGATGCCAGACTCCCCACGGTGCTGGTAACAGTATTCCAGAATGGGGTACAAGAAGCATTCAGTTTTGCCGGAGCCTGTGCCGGTTGCAATCAGTGTAGAACGGCCGTCATTGCCAGTCAGTCGTTCAAACGCTTTTTGCTGATGAACATAGGGAAGATATGCAGGGTGAATTGCCTCAAAGCAGGTTGGCATTTCCTTTGCAACACGGAAGGGCAGACGCACGGCAAGATAAGGCTCATGATAAACAGAGCCTTTCTGAGCAAGCATTTCTGAAACGGAACCTTTGAAGGGAGCGTTGCTCATGGGAAATGTAGTTTCGATGTAATCGCCAATGCCTTTTTCAAGCTGGCTGGCAAGGATCGAAGGTAGCATCCGGACATCCTCCTGATTGATTTTGAACGTTGGTATTATTTCTTTTCAATCGCTGCTTTTAATTTTTCTGGTGGCAGTTCCAACAATTTATCGTTGCTTTCAAGTTTTTCAATGACATGGTTCGTGTGGTTGTAATGTACCCAATCACAACCAGTCAACCCAAGGTATTCCTGTAGTTTGTTGCGCTGCGAAGTGATGCGGGATTCTTTTATGTATTGTTGTCCCTGAGAGATACTGTCCATGCCAAAGTGCTTTTGAAGCAATTCGAGAATCCTGATATCCGGAACGTTCATGTCGATGAAACATTGAATTGCGCACCGAATATCATGCTCCTGTTGCTCTTCCTGAATGTTATAGATGTCTTCTTCACTGAGAAAAGGCATAGTTATCAATCCTTCTTTGAATATTTCTTCTCAAAAAACTTCCACACGGTCTCATAGTCCTGCTCGCGGTCGCAACGGTCAAAGGGAGCGGCGTACTCGATGGTGCGCTGTACCGGGCCGCCGGGCAGGGTATCATCGGTAATGGTGCGGGCAAATACATAACCGGCCGGAGCATGCTTCATAATACCGTCCCATGGAGCATCGCCGCGCTTGATTGGCTGCACAGCACCGGCGTTTTCCCACTCCGGGCGGGTAAAGCCTACACCGGTCAGGCTGCGGTTATTGGTAAAGGTGATGCGACCGTTGGCATCGTACCAGGTATCAGCTTCATAGCTTTGCAATACCGGGAACTGGATGCGGTAAATAGTTTTGAGCTGCTGCAAGGTCATGCCCAGTGCCATGGCGGTAAGTACATCAATTTCCACCAGAGCCTGCCGCCGTTCATAGTCTGTGCGCAGGGGCGTGTCCCATGTCCACTCCGAGGTCAAAGAAGTGAAGCGAGCAGGGGAGAGGCGAGGGTCGGATTTGGACCAAGTAGTGAAAGGCCAGACAACATTCCAACATTTTTTCCAAAGGGGAGCGTAATATTCATTGAGCGAATTAAGCAGTAAAGTGGTAAGGATGATACGGATACTATAAATACTGCGGATAATCGGAAGGCCGCCTAAAACGCCGATGCCTCCAGAGCCCTTTCCAGTTGCTTTTATGTAGAAATCATACGGAATAGATTCCATCAGACCACTCATTAGTGCTGTGTCAACATCATTTTTGAAGCCGAGTTCGTAAACAGCGTGAACATGGCCGACTTTCGGCGGAATAATGGCAGACATTAAGGTTCGTTCTCCGCCTTGATTAAACATATTTCGCATAGCAATGCGGTAGCTGTAATAGTTTTTACAATTCCATGGGGTTAGTGGTGCACGTTCCTCATATTCTTCGGGCGCACAATATGGCTGATAATTACAACGTTGTAAATATGAATCAGATATCGAAGTTAAGTCTATATTATCATAATCGGAGTTAAGGCGACAAATGCTTCGAGATGTTTTGAAACAAGGATTTGCAACTGCAATATGAGGTCCGGAAATAATCATATCCGTAAGACTTTCTGGAAAATGTACATTTCGAACCATAGTGCCATCTTTTTGTGCATTTGTTTCATGCCACATTTCGGAGCCGAAAATTTCGGTTTTTATATCAGAAATGTACTGCGTCTGACTTGCGATGCAACTTAAGGCTCCAATTAAACTTCGAACGTGCAAAACGGGAAGCCGTGCCTGCTGCCACTTATCATTGCCATCAAACAATTTGGCAAAAACTTCCAATTCGCGCTGCGTAACATGAATAATACGGTCAGGATGGCCGGTAATATTCCAGTCGCCATTGGCATCCTTGATGCCTGGAATCGGCGCAGAGGCTTCGCCTTGGTAACACTCTGCGATGCTTTTAGCATCGTAGAGGTTACTGATGGTGTCGAACGACACCATCAGTGGACCACCATACACATTTAGACTAAATTGTGTATGGTGGTGCACTTCGGGAAATAGCTTTCTCTCGTTTGCAAATTGAAAATGATACCGCAAACGAGGATACAGCATTTCCCGAAGTGCACCACCCTTCGGGTCGTCGTAGACGCCCTCAGGGTGTACGAAAGCGGCAATGCCGCTTTCATTCGTTTTCTCCCACGAGAGAGGAAGAAAACATTTAAACAGATTCGTCTGCTGTCCTTTCAGGGCAGGATAATTCTGCACGGCGTTCAAAAAGTTCTGTTCGCCGGAAAGCATTTCATACTCTGCAAAATACATGCTGTGCGTATGTGCATTTTCCAGTGCCGTCTGCCGTTCGTGGGTGGTCTGGGTAGCGGTCAGTTTTTTTACAGCAAACATGGGATTGGCATCCGCCAGCACGCCCTGTTCGTTCCACTCGATCTTGATCCACGGTGGGTTACCGATCATCAGGTCAAAACCGCCGCGTTCGGCAAACACATCAGCAAACTCCAACTCCCAGTGCATAAAGTGATTCTGTTGTGCTATTGTGCGAGCCAGCCTCAGCCGGGGCAAAAGGGCGCACAGTTCGTCCAAGTTGACCTGAAGCAGGATGTCAGTATCTTCTTCGTCTGCATCTTCTAGCATGGAAAGCTGCTGGGAATCACTGTTGGTGGAGTACAGCCCCACCAAGATCATGTACATATCATTCAGAAATTCGCTGCGGCTGGGTAGAAGGTCAGCCTTGTCAATGGGCCAGAACCACAGGGCACACCAGTAGTCCATTGCAAATTTCAGGCGGGCATAAGCACCGGCATTTTTGGCATTCTCGGAACGGTACATGGTGCGCAACATCTGATCTTTGGTGCGGATGGAAGTATGGGAGTCCGGTTCATCATCATTGAATTTGAACACAGACAGGCTGTCGTGCGTCTGCTGCTTCAGTTGCTGACGCAGAGAAATCTGATCTTTCCAGAGCTTGTCAATCGTCTTGGAGAGTTTTTTCAGCGTTTCGATATCATCGTCACAGTAAGGAGCAGTAAATGCCTTGTTCCAGGTGTTCAAAAACTTGATTTTTGCAGGCTCCAGCTGTTTGATGACTTTGTCGGTATAACTGCACATACCGGGGTCGCCCAACAGAAAATGATAGATTTGTGTGGCCAACTTGCCGCGCTTGCGCTCGGTGCCAAGGGGAACACGCTCCGGGGCTTTTTCATACCAGCGCAGACCTTTGCTGGTGGCTTGCAGGGAACTCACGCGGTAGCACTGCCGCCGGGCACTAATCAGGGAATTGCCGTTGACCAGCTGGGTACCGAACCACGGCACAAATCCATTAGGATAAATGGTGTTCAGCCACAGAGAAACCTCGGCCAGTTCCACGGCCACAGGGTTCAGGTCAACGCCGTATACATTGCGGTCCGCAATAAACATTTTGACCTTCTGCAGCTGGTTAAAGCGGTCTTCGTAGCCAATGATCTCGCCGGTTTCCTGCTCCTTACGGGAAATATAGGCTTCTGCAAGCTGATTGATCGCTTCATTCAAGAAAGCTGCGCTGCCCATGGCAGGCTCACAGATGGTTAGATGCAGAATGCCATCCGCAGATTTGCCTTTCAGCAGTTCCTTCAGGGCATATTTGACAAGGCATTTGGTCAGAACTTCCGGCGTGTAGTAAGAGGCAGATTTCTCCCGTTCCCGGCCGGCCAGACGGTAAATGAAAGTGCCTTTGGCGTACATGCGCAGTTTGCCCTTTTTGTCGCCGGATTCATAGCGGACACGTTCTTCCTGCGTATACTGTGCCAATTCGGATTCCGAAACAAAATAGCCGACATCCAATTCATTGAAGGAATCTCCGGCGCGTTTGACTTCGTACAGATCCTGCTGCGCAATAAAGCCGCGGTAGGAGAGCAGAGCTTCGTATACCGCACCCATTTGGTTGATGCCCAGATTGGCATAAGAAATACGCCCCCGGCGGCTGTTGCGTTTGCCGGAGGCACGCGTCAGGCTCATTAAGTCGATAATACGTAGCATGCAACTGTTGCGCAGTTTGGCAGCATTGATCAACTTGGTGTACTCCGGGTCAAAGATATGCGCCTTGAGCGGAGCAATCAAAAAAACATCGTGTATACTGTCGGTACCGGTTACTTTTTGAAATTCGGCTTCCGTTTCCGGATAGCCGTTATAAATCAGGTCATAAAGTTTTGCCAGCGTTTCATGTAGATAATAGCCATCGCCCACTTCATCTACATCATCTCGGACAGCGTCGGCGATATCCCGCAGACTTTCCAACGAGTAACCTTTCAGATAACTCAGTTCACGGATGGGAGCATAGCCCAATTCTGGCCGCGCCTCAATGAACAGGACGAACAGCATCCGGTACATATAGCGCAGGCATTCCAGTGTCAGCTGTCCGGCATCCACGGGATGCTCTTCTAGGTTAATTTTCTGCCGGGTTCGCATGTCGTGGAGGACTTCATTGCCCAAAAGTTCGATACATTCACGCAGGGCATATTTTAAATCCTGTGAAACACCCGCAGCATTTTTCTGACTCTGCTCGTTTAACTCATCTAGAAGAATAGAACCGTCTTCCGGGCAGAGGGAATCTTTATGCAGCAGGACGACCATGGCTTGCAGGGTTGTGAGTTCTAAGCGAGAAAAGATGTCTTCTAATTCGAATTGCAAATAGCGTTTTTCACTCCATTTGTTCCGGTCAATCAGTGCAATCTGATTCAGCGAAATAAACAGAAGAAAACGCGGCGGCTCTGCGGCACCGAACAGAATCTGTGTGGCAAGATCCTCATTTTTCAGTTCCAGCAGGTCATCGCTGTGGACGGCACCGAAGGCATCTTCCTCTGCAATGTTACCGTCAAAGACATTGCTTTCCAGAATACCGGCATCCGATTCTCTGGAAGCAGAGAGCATGACCCATAGCAGTGGTGCACCGTTGCTCTTTTTCATTTCCAAATAAACGGGAACAGACAGAGAAGCATCTACAGGGACAAGTTCCGGGGCGGCTTCTGGATACCCAAGAGAAGCCAGGTAACGGTCTGCCATCGTGCGAATCGCAGCCAGAAGCTGCAAATTCAATGCACCGCCTGCGTAGCGGTCGTGTAAGGGATAGAACTGTCGGGCGTTTTGTCGCAGCTGTGCCCAAGGGGTGCGGATCTCTTCGGATGACTTTGCAGCCTGAGCCCAGGCAGTGATGGCCTCACCTGCATTTTCCTCAAAGATGGTCGAAAAATAGTGGTTGGTATAATATTCGTTTTTATTTGTGATACCGGTTAGATCGATGCTCATTCGGATACCCCCATCAGGACGGATACGATGCGAATATATGGGTTATTTTGAATCGTCAGGGTTTCTTTTACCCAGTTCGTAAAATCATCAAACAGTTTGTCCACCCGGCGCTCCTGCTCCTGCAGTTGACGTTCATGTTCAAATAGGGTGGTCTGATAGTACTCCTTGTGCTTTTCCTGCAGTTCAATCAGCTTATCCACCTCTGCATCCAGCTTGGGGTTCATCTCTGCCTGGTACTGCTGGTATCGCTCTGTGAGATAGGTCTTTGCCTGCATGACTACATCGTGCAACAAGCTGCTTGCAGCAACGATGCTTTGGTTCGTGATGCAGTTTGTGTTGGGAATACGCGCGCTACGCAGTCCGGCTTTCTGGACAACTTCCTCCATGGAAAGTCGCTGAATGAATTGCCCATCCCGATACAGCAGACCAAACCATTCATCGATGAGCGGCGTGGATTTCAGGTTGGGAACACTGCCGGAAACGATGTACAACGCTTCACCGGGATACAAAACGCCGGGCAGACCCAGAACGGGAGCTTCTGCGCGTTTGAACAAAAGCCCGGCCTTATCATTGACCCAAGAGAAAATCGGGTGCAGCTTCCACAAATACTGCGAGGACGGCCATGCCGCCTCATCCATGTTCTTTTGCATGCTGGTGCGCATCTGCTCCATGCAGAAGGCTTTGTCATCCGAAAGGCGCAGTGTTTCTCCTTGCGGCATGGCTTCTTCCGGTATAAGCGCACGCAAACGGCGCTCCATTTCCGGGGTTAACCGGATATCTAGGCCAGAAACCGTTTGCAGTTCCTGAACTGGATTGCTGTCAGTCTGATTAAGGTATTGCACAGCTTGCTCCAGATATTCCTTATCGGTGAACAATGTTTCGTCGGAAACAGTTTCTGAAAGCTGCTCAATAGCAGTCTCCTCTGTTTCTGAGGCAGCGGCCATCAAAGCTTCAAAGGGGTTGAATTCCTGCGCATCGGCATCCAGACTCTGAGCAAATGTATCTGCGTCGGAACCGGATTCGATGGCTTCCGCAATCACCGTTTCTTCCTCTTCCACATTGAACTTGCCCAACAGTAAGGCAGGATCGCCGATATTTTTCAGTGCCTGCTCTTCTTTTTGAATCAGAATCTCGATGATACGCATATCACCTTTGATCTGTTTGTTATTGCTCTCAATGAGCAGATAGCGGATATCAGGGCGTTTTTGCTGACCGTAACGGTCGATGCGGCCGTTGCGCTGCTGGAATACCATCAATGACCACGGAATATCAAAGTGAATCAGGCGGTGGCTCAGATAATGAAGATTCAGACCTTCAGAAGCTACATCCGAAGCGACCAGAATGCGGATGGGAGATTCCGTGCGGCCGAAATCTTCTACAATGCGCTGCTGCTCTGCATCGTTCATACCACCAGAAATCTCTTGGATCGCAGAGGACTTCAGCCCCAGATCAGTCCGCAGATGTTCCGCCAGATAATTCATGGTTTCGATGCGCTCGGTAAAGATCACAACGCGGTCACCGGGATCTTTGGGGTTCCATCCGTAGGAATCGCTACGCAATAGTTCCAGCAGTTTTTGATAGCGCGTGAAGTTTTCAGGCGTGACCTGTCCCAGAGCAGTATGCAACTCTTCTAACAAGCGAATATCGGAAATATCATCTACTGTATATTTTTTATAGAGCTTTTTCAGGCGTGCCTCGATACTTTTGCAGCAGGCAGCTGGGCTGGAAAAAAGAGATTTCTCTAAGTTCGTCTTGAACAGACGTCCAGTATTTTTGGCTTTGCCGGCATCCATTTCCAACTGCATTTCAGCAAGCAGATCGAAGGCATGTTCCTCCTGTGCAGAGGCGTGACAATGTTCCAATGTGACCTGCCGCTCGAGAAACGAGCCGTTAACCTGATCTTTGACATCATTTTTGAAGCGGCGGATGCACAGTCCCTTGATGTCTTCCGGGGTGTAGTTTTCAGGGTCTGCGATGGCAGTCGGGTCCAACATGTTCATCAGGGAAGCAAAACTTTTTGCACGGCCATCGTGCGGTGTGGCCGACAGCATGATCATGGTATCACTGCGGTTGGCCAGCAGTTTTGCAAGCCGAGAACGCTGTGCCTGATGGTCACCGCGCTCGGCAACATTCTGCGCTTCATCAATGACGATAATGTCCCAATATGCTTTTTCCAAGTGTGTACGGTATTCCACATCGCGTTTTAAGGTGTCAATGGAAACGATCGTTTTATCATAGTAAAAGAAGGGATTGTAATTGGAGGGCAGACTGGCGCGGATCTTTTGGATTCGGTTGGAATCCAGCCGCACGAGCGGAATAGTAAAGCGATTCCACATTTCTTTTTGGAACTGCGTCATCATGCTTTTTACGGTGACGACCAGAATGCGCTTGCCTTTGCCGCGTGCAATCAACTCTGACATCAGGATACCGGCTTCCAGCGTTTTGCCAAGGCCGACAGTATCCGCAATCAGGATGCGCTGGCGGGGACGCTGTAAGGAAAGCTTGGTTGGGTCCAGTTGGTAAGGCATGGGGTCCATAGCTGCTTTGTGGCCAATATGCAAATTTGTGTCGGTGGGAAGCTGCTGCCGCCATTGGCTTTCTAAATACAATAGTGACCGTTTGAAAAATGGGGATGAGTCGGCAATCAACTGAATGCTCGCAGGATCTACAATCTGAATCTGTTCGAGATCTGTGAGAAAAATGGTATCGCGATTCCTCACCAGTGGAGTGATGCCAACACATTGTAAAACTTGATGACCAAGGCTGTTGGCTTCGATTTTTTTAATGAGCCATTCTTCGTCACGAATAACAGCACGCATACCAGGTGCATAATCTGTCATTTTGAAATCTCCCTGCTTTTTTATGATTTTCCGAGATATACATATAAGAGTATAATTATCATTATTCTACCACAGACAGACACAAACATCAATTCTGCCATAAGAATTGCACGAGATTTTGTTGAAGCCGTCCAGCCGCCATGGTATACTCTTATACATAGGGCAGGTGATACAGGATGTACGAAAAGCAGGGAACACCGCCGTGCGGCGCGCTGAATTCTTATATATGGAACAGGTGCATCGGTGAAATTACAGATGCGGTAGAAGATATCGCGTTGCTTCGTGTAGAAGAACTGCGTTTGCTGGACAGCATGGGAGATAGAGCGGAGCAACCGCACTGTGGAATTTCCAAAGAACAACTGGCCTGTGCGGAGTTGCGGTCTATTCGACTGGAACGGACACCAATTATTGCAGTAGATAAAGATACAGTGTATTTCCGTTCTGAAATCTTCTGTGAGTTCCAGTTGCATGCCATTGACGGCGTTCCGGATGAGGAAAAGGGAAAGTTCTTCTGGACATCCTGCAAGCTAACGCTGCTTCCTGCTGGGCGCCGCTTGGAGGTTTTGCAAGTTAATCCGATGGTCGATGGAGAGTACATGAGGGAACCGCTGTATCCCTTGCCGGAGTTTCCGGGAGTGTCTGCCAACCAGAATCTGTTGCCTGACCTTTCTGGCATGGACGATGCTGCTCATAAGGAAAGTCTGGAAAAAGAGGCAGAGCGGTTCCTTATGCAGTATTGCAGAGAAGCGTTGGAGCAGCCGCAGGCGGTGCCCATCCGTCAAATTGCGGAAGGAAAGATAGGCATCAACCTGATCGTAGATAAATCCATGTCAGATGACCTTAGTGTTTTCGGTGCGACCGTGTTTGTAGATTCAGACATAGATGTTTTAGCGGACGGAGAGCCGGAACAACTGCATTGCAAGGCTGGCACCGTTCTGCTGGACCCAGATGTGCTTATGATGCGGAACATGGGCAGCTACAATTTTACGTTGGCGCATGAGGTGTACCACTGGTATGCACACCGCGCATATATGCTGCTACGGATGGCGAATGCTGGGCAGGAGCATGCAAAACAAGAGAGTGCAGTGCAGCAGTGCCGAGTGTACAATAACGGCAGCGCCCGTACCCCGGAGGCACTTGCTGAGATTCAGGCCAATGCAGTTGCGGCGCGCATCCTGATGCCACGCAGGGCAGTGGCAAGAAAGTACAAAGAATTGCAGGAAAAGTACGGCACAGCAGAAGAAATGATGCTTGCTGATCTTGCCATCTTCTTCGAGGTGTCCAAGCAGGCGATGCGCATCCGGCTGGAAACACTGGGCATTATGGCAAATATAGTGCCGCAGCCGGAGAAACAGCGTAGAATCGACCGTCTTACGCTTTTTGATGCCTTTTCCACGGACAAAAATCTTCGGCGGCTGCTGGTGTCTGGTGCATATCGGTATGCGGATGGCTATATCGTAAAAAATGAACCGCAGTATGTCGAGAATGAAACTCTAACAGAGTGTGCGATAGAGCATCTGGGAGAATGCACACTGGAATTTAAATCGGTGAGGCATCAGAGTACAGCGGCAGACGTGTTGCTGCAGCGGTACGAGGACTATGATCTGATTGCATGCAGTGAAGGCGCAGTTGAAGAAGAGGATTTAAAGCAGAAAAAGTTACAGTTTGAACGCTTTCTGGTGGAAGAAGCCAATGATGATCTTGCACCACCGGAGAAAACCTTCTGTGAGATGCTGGCACCGTACTTAGAGCAATTTAGAACCAGCGATGATTTTGAAAGTAAGACTGGCGTCCACAGGGTAAAACTAAGGAAGTTCCGGGATGGTAAGTTGAATAACCCGGAAGTGCGCACGGTGGTTGCCATCTACGCTGGTCTGGATTTGGACATTACGGAGACAATGGAAATGCTGCGCAGTGCAGGACACATCTTGCTGAACACACGGGAGCATTGGGCCTATAAATTCATTATAACCTGCTGCGAAGGAATGGAGATCGAAGAAAGGAATGCTATCCTGATCGCGCTTGGTGTCAGGCCACTGGGCAGCAGAAAGACAGAAAAGTAAAATAAGAATCGGTAAAATTAGAAGCACATCTGCATGAAAATGCAGGTGTGCTTTTTCGTAGAATCGTGTGATTATTGGGTGAACTCCAGGAGTTCGCCGCCATGTGTAGAATTGTGCTAGAATGGTGTCGTTCCCGAAAGAGAGCGTGAGTGGACAAAAGAGATACGCTGTCCACGGGAAGAAACCTTGACATCAGAACAAGCCATCTTCGGTGAGATACACAATAGAAAACGCCGCTGCAATATGGGGCAGGAACGGGCCGGTGTCAAATGGCGATTCGCAAATACACGTAAAAAATATAGGAGGAGAGAAAGCCTATGAATATTACAACGAAGGATTTTTTGCAGATGCTGTATGGTAAATGCACAGAAGGATGCATTACCATCACGACGCTGCCGGATTCCAGAAATGAGCACATCTCGGTCACGGAACTGGACAAAGCAGCGGAGCGCATTAAAGTGCTGGGTACCAGTGCCAACATCTATTATTGCGTTGCACTGCGTCAGGAAAGCCTACCGTCGAGTGTCAGAGGCGGCATCGAACAGATTCATACAGTCGTCTGCATGGTGGCGGATGTAGATGTGCTTGGGCCGGCGCACAAAGAAAAAGATTTGCCGAAGACAGAAAAAGAAGCTATCGATTTTGTGAACAGCCTGAAGCTGAAACCTTCCATCATCGTGCGGTCGGGCAACGGTGTGCATGCCATCTGGCTGCTGGACGAGCCGTTTGTTATCCATGACGAAGATGAGCGTGAGCAGATCCGGGAACTTTCTGCCGGGTTTGGTATGTATGTCATCGCAGAAGGTCGCAAGAAAGGCTGGAAGCTGGACAATGTACAGGATGTTCCTCGTATGCTCCGAGCACCGGGTTCGCTGAACTTTAAGAGCGACCCGCCGAAACAGTGCGAGGTATACAGTGTTGAAGAAATCCGCTACCCGCTGAATGCTTTTGAAGAATTTAAGCGCAACACCGAAATTGTTGAGTTCCATGCAGAGAGTGATCTGGTCGGCCCTGCGGAACGTATGTGCGGTCAATGTGCTTTTATTGATTATTGCATTGAGAACGCTGCAACACTGCCGGAACCGATATGGCATGCGATGATCTCTATTGTTGCCGTTACGGAAGACGGTCAGAAAAAAGTGCATGAGTGGAGCGAGGCATATCCCGGATATTCTTACGACCAGACAGAGGAATATTACGAACGTGCCGCAAAAATGAGCCGTCCATGCTCCTGCCGATATATCCGGGACTTTTTCGGATTTGATTGCCCGAAAGAGGGGTGCGGTGTTCGGGCACCGATCGTTTTTGCATACTACACTATGGAAGAACGTGTACAAAAGTTGCTGGAAAAGGAGCTGACAGTTGATGAGGCTTTAGAAGAAAAGAATCTTCAGCTGGTACGTTATGCACGGGAACACCAGCCAATCCAGTATTTTAAGCTGAAGGAAAAATATGGAAAACTGAAGATTGGAGGCCGGGACCTTGAAAAAATGCTGACCACCACTGGTGGAAAGGCAGATACACACGAAGGCGGACAGGAGTTCTGCAGGGCATTGGAACTGGACGGTATGGAACTGAATGGACTGGTGGTGCCGAAAGGCTGGGAAGTTGACATGGATGGTGTACGGCACATTGAATTTCTGAATGGCGTTCCCTATGCAAAATCAGCCTTTTCCGCACCGGTTTATATTTCCCGGCGAATGAGGAATGTTGATGATGAAGATGTAAAGCTGGAACTGGCTTTCTATGGTGATTGCCGTTGGAGAAAAATTATTGTTCCACGTGGCGATGCAATGGACAAGAGCAAACTGGTAAAATATGCAAATCAGGGATTGCCGGTGACATCGGAAACCTCTAAAGAGGCAGTCAAATATATGGAAGCTTTTGAAACTTCCAATAAAACCGCCATTCCGCGGCATCGCAGTATCGAGCGCATGGGTTGGGTCAAGAACAGGGAATTCTTCCCTTACCACATGGAAAGCCCTGCCGCCTATGATGGCGCCGGCGAGGAAAGCCATCGGATTATCGCTGCTGTTGCGCCGCACGGTGACAAAGACAAATGGATGGAGATGGCAGCAACGCTGCGCACGATGCAGGCTGCACGGGTCATGCTGGCGGCATCCTTCGCATCTGTGCTGCTGCAGCCCCTTCAGCAGCGGCCGTTCATCTTCCATCTCTGGGCAAACTCTCGCAGTGGTAAGACGGCGGTGCTGAAGGCGGCAGTGTCCATCTACGGAGATCCCAATGTACTGCTGCGGAACTATAATAGTACTGCAGTCGGCATCGAGCGCACGGCAGGTACAGTGCGGAACATTCCGCTGGCACTGGATGAACTGCAATCGCTCAGTTTGAAGTACGAAAATCTGTCTCGGATGATGTATATGCTGGGCAATGGCATCGGTAAGATGCGTGGTGACCGTATCGGCGGTACGCAGAAAATGCAGACATGGAGCAATACTATTCTGTCTACTGGTGAACAACCGATCACGGTGCAGAATTCCATGGACGGTGAAAATACGCGTGTTATGGAACTGTATGCATCACCAATCGGTGACACGGACTTTGCCAGAACAGTGCATCAGACAGCAGCGGAGAACTACGGCTTTGCAGGGAAAATGTTTATGGATTATCTGTTCCGGGAGTATGAACTGGAAAAGGGCACCAGCAGGCTGCGGCAGGCTTATACAAATTTCCGGGATGAGTTTGTTTCCATGTACGCGATGCTCTATGAAAAATGTACGAGCATTCATCTGGAATTTGTTGCTGTGCTTGTCTTTGCGGACTTTATTGCATCAAAGGCTGTTTTTAATGCTGGTGAGGAGGCATGTGGTGCAGCATGGGAAATGGGTTTTGAACTGCTGGAAGCACTGAAAAAAGAGCAGAAGGCAGATGCAGTAGAGCGTGCATCGGATACTGTAAAGGAATGGATTGCTTCCAATCAGGAGCATTTTGAAGTAAAACATCTTAATGAAGTAGCACGAGAACCGCTGCTCGGAAGATATGAGCCGGGAGAAAAGAAAACCTATATCCTGCCGAATTGTCTCAGAAAAATGCTGATCGACAATGGCTTTTCCTACGAAAAGAGCATCCGTGGTTTCAAGGACCGTGGATATGTCGAAAACAGACAGGAAAACCAGCGAGTTGGAAAGAGCAGCGTAAAGGTGATCATCGCTAATATTGAGCAGGCCTATGAATACAGAAAAGCTAGTGAATTCTTCTGATAACAAAAGGATACTGCAAAATATTCGGTAACGCAAGTAACAACGGAGCCGAAATCGACGGCAAATATGGGATGTTACCACTTCGACCGCTTTTTTTGAGAGATATACCAACACTATATATAGATAATTAAAAGAGGGGATGATTATAAAAAGCTCTATATGTAATGTATATAGTAGAAGTAACAAGTAACATCAGTATCGCTTATCTTCCACCTCCCTATATGGGGGTGGGGAGAGTAGAAAGGGAAAGTACGATGAAAAATGCAAAGGAATGCCTGATGGGTATTAAAAGCCAGCGGAAATATATCGAGTGTCTGGAACGGGATGTTGAATGGCTGGAAAATGAGATGACCGCTGTTAACAGTCCATTCGGGCATGCAGGCGGTGGAACTCATAAGCCGGAGGCCGGCTTCGAGAGCATCGTGGCACGGAAGGCAGAAAAGGAGCAGATGCTGGAAGAAGCAAAAGTACAGCTTGCCGACTTGCTGCTGGATGCGGACCGCGCCATCGATGCCATCCCGGATCTGAGGGTAAGGCTGGCACTGAAGATGTACTATCTGGAAGACAAGAGCACGGCAGTCATTGCCTGTCAGATGTGCTATTCCAAGCAACACATCAATCGTCTCATGAACACGGGATATCAGCTGATGGAACAACCAGAAGAAAAAATCCCTGCCTGATGGAACGCAAAGTGGAGATTGATGTTCTGCGATGTTTCGTTGCGTTTATGGATGTTCCGAGCAAAATATGATATTATTATACTGGCGAAAGCAGTAGGGGGAAGACCCCGAGAAACACTAGATGATGAAGCCTTTGCAGGGCAAAACCTGTGAAGGCTTTTGTGTTTTTCTGGGATGCACCAGAAAAGCAGGGACACACAATAAGCTAGGAAAGAGAGGATTTGCTGATGAGTTTTGAGTATGCAAACAACCGACCTGTGCTGATGAACCAAAAGTACCCGGCACCTGTGAGAAGCCGGGACTGCGGCGGAAATGGTGCTGGAATCGTAAGGATCCTGGACGGTCAGACCGGAGATGGCCCGTGCGAAGCAGGCCATCCCCACAAGGGTGTACAGAAAGTCAAAAAGCGTTTTCGCCGGATAAAAAGTTCAATATGCGAAACGAAGATTTAAGGCCAGATGAGCCAGAAGGAGATAAACACTATGAGGACTTTTGAAGAGGGCGGCAGCATTTGCCGCATAATTAGCTGCGTTGATAACGACCGTATCTACTACAGGATCGAGACAGGAAACGATACAGCGCATTTTAGTGATCTTTCGGAAGAAGAACAGAAGATCGTGCTGGAATGGCTGCAGTGGAACGTCTGGCCCGCCAAGAACAAACTGGACGGTCACAGCAGTTATGGAATGAAGCGCATTCTGAACAACCGTACCGGAATTTATATCACGAACAACCAGATGAAGGAAGCTATGTGGAATCTGGGATTCCGACCTACAAAGATCAACACTCTGAACTGGACGTTCAAGATCAAAAAGAGATCTCCGATTTTTCAGCGACAGGTCGATGGCAGACTGGGCATGCCGATGCTCGGCAGTCCTACGACATACGCAAAAGGCTGATCGGCTGCGCCGGGGGGAGGGGCGGTTATAATCTCTGTGAAAAAAAAATACGGAGACCGGTGGTCACTTTTCCATAAAAATTCGCAAATTGGGTAGGGTGGGGGTCTAATCCGTTTCGGCGCAAAATGAAATAGGAGAATGGAGCAGCATCTGACTGCTTCAAGAATATAGCAAAGGGCATGGAAAACGTGAGTTTTAGCGGTTTTCGTGTCCTTTTGCTTCTTCAAAAAGCGGTATGAGTACCCACCGTCATATGCTACAAAAAACTATCCGAACAGAAAAAATCACTTCGCTGTTTTTGATGTGCTTTTTATCTTTTTTTAAGAAAAATGCGGTACTAACGGCGAAATATGAAACTGTGGGTCATAAAAATTTGAAAGGGGTGGTAGGCAGTGGGCTTTTTTAGCAGACTGTTTGGAACGAAGGTAAACGATTCACTGCCCGGCAACAGTTATATGTTCCGGTTGGGCAGTTCGACCTCCGGTGCAATGGTAAACCAGCGGTCAGCAATGCAGATATCGGCAGTCTATGCCTGCGTCAGAGTGCTGGCAGAATCCATAGCAGGACTGCCGCTGCATGTGTATCAATGTGGCAAGAACGGCAGCAGGGAAAAGGCGGTAGAGCATCCGCTGTATTTTCTGCTGCATGATGAGCCAAACCCGGAGATAACCAGCTTTGTTTTTCGGGAAACGCTCATGACGCATTTGCTTTTGTGGGGAAATGCATATGCACAAATCATCCGGGATGGTCGGGGACAGGTGATAGCCCTCTATCCCTTGATGCCGGACCGTATGAGGGTAGACCGGGATGAAAACGGTCAGATCTATTATCGATATCAGCTTGGAGCAGATGAATCGCATCTGGATAAAGCTGGAACCGTCGACCTCAGCCCCAAAGATGTGCTGCATATCCCGGCATTGGGGTTTGACGGTCTGGTAGGGTACAGTCCGATTGCAATGGCAAGAAACTCCATTGGTATGGCGATCGCCTGTGAGGACTTTGGCGCATCGTTTTTTAGGAACGGCGCTGCTCCGTCCGGTGTGTTAGAGCATCCGGGGGTACTGAAAAACCCAGAGAAGCTGAGGGCCGCATGGGAGGCACAGTACGGCGGCAGCAGGAACAGCGGACGTGTCGCTGTCCTCGAAGAGGGCATGAAATTTAATCCAATCGCAATACCACCGGAGCAGGCACAGTTCCTCGAAACGAGAAAGTTTCAGGTGGATGAGATCGCCCGTATCTTCCATGTGCCGCCGCACATGATTGGGGACTTGGAACGCAGTACCTTCAGCAACATCGAGCAGCAGTCATTGGAATTTGTGAAGTATACCTTGAACCCATGGGTCTGCCGTTGGGAGCAGGCATTGACGAGGTCACTGCTCAGCCCAAAGGAAAAACGGGAATACAGTATCAGGTTCAATGTGGACGGACTGCTGCGCGGCGATTATCAGAGCCGGATGAACGGCTATGCAGTCGGCAGACAAAACAGCTGGATGAGTGCCAATGATATCCGGGAACTCGAAAATATGGATAAAATTTCTGAAGAGCAGGGCGGTGACCTTTATCTGGTCAATGGAAACATGATCAAGATGACGGATGCCGCCACGAACCCCAGAGAAAAGGACAGCGCGTAAGTGCTGACTTTATAGTACACCTTTTGAATCAAAATATCTACAGATTAAGGAGAATTTTATGACGATCAATGAACTTCGGGAAAAAAGAAACACTGCGTGGGAGAATACCAAGGACTTTCTGGAGACCCACCGCATGGAAAACGGCCTCATCTCGGCAGCAGATGCCAAGACCTACGACAAAATGGTGCAGGACATCCAGAGTTATGGTGAGGAAATCGAACGGTTGGAACAGTTGCAGAGCATGGAGGACACCCTGCGCAGGCCGACTGCGGCACCGCTGACCGCACGTCCCGGCAGCAAGGCAGGACGGGCATCCGACGAGTATAAAAATGCTCTACTGACCGCCCTGCGCACGAACTTCAAGGATGTGGACAGCATTCTGCGTGAAGGGCAGGACGAATCCGGCGGCTATCTGGTGCCGGACGAATATGACCACCGTTTGGTCGAGGCACTGGAGCAGGAGAATATCTTCCGAAAACTGGCAACGACCATCAACACCACCGGCCTGCACAAGATCAATGTGGCAGCTGTAAAGCCTGCGGCAGCATGGGTACACCAAGGATGCCGAGGGGCATCTCATCATCGACCCGGAGCAGGCGGAGGTGGTAAAGCGCATTTATCGGGAGTATCTGGAAGGTGCCAGCATGGACATGATCTGTCATGGACTGGAAGCGGATGGAATCCTGACCGGGGCAGGGAACAGGAAGTGGTACACCAGCACCGTTAAGAAAATCCTTACCAATGAGAAGTACATCGGGGACGCACTGCTCCAGAAGACCTGCACCATCGACATCCTGAATAAGACCCGTGTGGCCAACAATGGCATTGCGCCACAATATTATGTAGAAGACGACCATGAGGCCATTATCCCCAAGGAACTCTACATGAAGGTGCAGGAGGAACTGGTGCGCCGTAGGAATGTGCGGGCAAGCCCCAGTGGGAAGAAGCGGATGTATAGCTGTACACACTGCTTTTCGCAGATGGTCGTCTGCGGCAACTGCGGAGAGGTGTTCAAGCGCATCCACTGGAATAACCACGGGTGTCGCTCCATTGTCTGGCGGTGCGCCAGCAGGCTGGAACAGAACGGTGCGGTCTGCAATGCCAGAACAGTCAACGAAAAAGAACTTGAACAGGTCGTTTTGAGAGCCTTGAATGAAATGCTGGGTGCGAAGACTACATACAAGGAACAGCTCCAGAAGAACCTGATGCAGGTCCTGCGAAATGACACTTCTGCCCAGAAAGACCGCATTGCAGAGCGGCTGCTGGTTCTTCAACAGGAATTGTTGAACCGTACCAACAACCGGGAAGCCTACGATGATGTTGCCGAGGAGATTTTCCATCTGCGTGAACTGCAACAGCAGACCGATTCCGATGAGACCACTAAGGCCATCCAGATGGAGCAAATCAAGGAGTTGCAAGATTTTATCGGACAGCAGAGCAATGAGCTGACCGAGTTTGACGAAAAGCTGTTCAAACGCTGGCTCCGGCAAATCACGGTCTGGGATGACTACTATATCGTGGAGCTGAAATCGGGATTGAGTATTGATGTGCCTGCGTGAAAAATAAGAAGAATAGAGGATAAAGCATAGCCGCCAGCGTACAGTGTGATGGATTTTCACATGATACGCTGGCGGCTTTTTGTAATTAAAAATATAAGGAGTATTAGAGAAATTTAGAGGATGAGATCCCACTTCTTTTTGCAGATCTCAATAAGTTCAGACTGTCGTTTCTGTACAATAGCAGGAGTCCATGTGGTGTAATTAAGAACCTGTGTAGTCAGTGCAAAGGAAGAAACACCTTTTGTTTTGAAATACTTTTCCTTTTTGACTGGGAATTCGTAGTTCTGCGCCTGTGAATTCTTTCGTTTGGAAAGCGGCAGAATGTTTCCGAGTTTATGTAGCCACTTTTCTCGCTCGACAGGATCGGGCCAGTCTTTTTCCCATTGACTTCCGGGAGCAACTGTCTGGGGCAGAACATGTTCAATGGTAAGAAGTTTGGAATCATAGTATGCCGAACCATCCGATACAAAGGAGTCGAGCCGGAGTACCAGATAGTTGCGCTTGTTGGAAGTCATCTTATAGACATCGGAACCCAGGCGTGTGAGGAAGTCCTGAATCTCGGCGGCAGAAAGTTCGATAGAGGGACCAAAGTCTGCCACAGCAGGGTTTTCTAAATCGGCTAGAACTTTGGCATAGCGGTCGATTCGGTGGGTAACATCCGTAGAGGAAATGCGCATATAGGCAGCCAAGCGTTCCAGTTTGCTGAAAAAACGCTGTAGAAGCACAGCGTTGTCTTTGTGCTTCACATAGTAAAGCATGGCGACCGGGAGCCAATCGGAGTTATCAATCCGGTTCAGCCAGCGGAGAATGTTATTAACATCCTCGGCACCAGCGTAATGACTGCTGGAAATTATGTCATAGGCGTTTGCAAAGGGCTCTAGGGTGTTGTCAATAAAATCAATAGCTATAGGACAGGTGATGGCAGGCAGAACGAACTTGTAAAATTCCTCTTGCAGGGATTTTTTGGCTTTGGCCTTCATCCGGATCATGCGGATATGGCCGAAGAGGTCGTTAAATCCGGATCGGCCAAGCTGAATTTCAAGGGATTCCCATTTTTCATTGTAATCCTGCTGCCGGCTGTCTGGCGTGATGGCTCCAATCACATCTGCCTTGATGATATCGGTGACAAGCAAATCCATACCGCGATTGTTCATGACCGAAAAGATGCGGAACGCAGATTGCTCGGTGGGGGTAGATACTACAATCAGTAGACAGCGCTGTACCAGAAAAGCACCAAAACGAACCAGTTCGGCCTCCGAGGCAAAATTAGCCACTAGAAGGTCCATCAGCAATTTGGCATTGAGAAGAATGTTCTGCTGCGCTTCTGTTGGCAGCATATCAGGATTCAAACCAAACAGTTTATCAAATTGCATTTCCTGCACATAAGTGCAAAAGAAAGGATTGTCCACCTTGCGCAATTGCAGGCGCGGTTTGGGAACGATGCCCTGAGAGGCACGACCGGGTTCGATGATATAGTTTTTGAAATCCGCCCGATTGTCCCCGGTTAGCCTGGAAGTCAGCGCAGCCAGAAGAATCGTCAGAGTGGTAAGACGCTGCTGCCCATCAATCACTTCCGAGTGCGGCTTGTCGTCTTCCTTTACAAGAACGATACTGCCAAGAAAATATTGTTCTTCGGAGCTCTCTTCTACATAGAAATCGTGCAAATCGTTGAAGAGTTCTCGCGTCTGGTCTTCCGTCCAGGAATAAGGGCGCTGGAAAGATGGGATATTGTAATCAAAATCGGAACTGAAAATCTTTGCAAGCGGAAATTCGGAACCCTTGATTTTCGTACTCATTCCTGTTTGCTATCCTCCTTTATAGATGACATCTAAATTCTACACTAGATACCCCAAGATACCTGAGTTGCCGGATTCGCTGTTAGCCCAAACATCTAATCCAGAAACTCAATTATCTGCTACTCCTGTGGCTACAATTTAGATATTGCCCAAATGCTCAAAAACCGCCCTCGACCTGTTTCCAAGGACGAAAACGGTTCAGACTGTAAAATGAT
>OODB01000668.1_pt1 | contig 31565 bp, 28 predicted proteins | sample 1671721 | NCBI WGS metagenome assembly OODB01 (sample SAMN06348185, study PRJEB24527) | human gut metagenome | biome: human gut; feature: ankylosing spondylitis patient; material: feces | host: Homo sapiens | place: China | collected 2015-10
TGTTTGACGGATCTCATTATCCGATCGACGAGAACGTTGAGAAGACAAAAGAACTTGTAAAGATCGCTCATGAGCATGGAATGTCTATCGAGGCTGAGGTAGGTTCCATCGGTGGAGAAGAAGACGGAGTCATCGGAAAAGGTGAGTGTGCTGATCCAGAAGAGTGTAAGATGGTAGCTGATCTTGGAATTGACTTCCTTGCAGCAGGTATCGGTAACATCCACGGTAAATACCCGGCTAACTGGGAGGGATTAAGTTTTGAGACTCTGGATGCGATCCAGCAGCGTACAGGTATCATGCCGCTCGTACTTCACGGTGGTACAGGTATCCCGGACGATATGATCAAGAAAGCAATTTCTCTTGGAGTTGCTAAGATTAATGTAAATACAGAGTGTCAGCTTTCATTTGCAGATGCTACACGTAAGTACATCGAGGCAGGAAAAGATCTTGAGGGCAAAGGATTTGACCCACGTAAACTTCTGAAGCCAGGTACAGATGCAATTATGGCTACAGTAAAAGAAAAAATGGAGTTATTCGGATCTGTCGGAAAAGCCTGAGAAAAATTTTTCTAACTTTTACTTGCGTTTTAGGAAAAGTTGAGTTATACTGACTGACGTAGACAGAACAAGGGCGTTCCAATTTAAGATTGGAATGCCCTTTTTTATACATCAGGAAAGATTCTTTTGGTGATGTGTAAAATATGCAAAGCAGAAAGGGATTCTGTCATAGAGGAACCTGGATGCGACAAGAATCAATGAAAAGGAAGGGATATGTATGAGCACAGAAGTAATCAACGTAGCTGAAATCTTTGGAGAAAATGTATTTAATGATACAGTCATGCAGGAGCGTCTGCCAAAGAAAGTTTATAAGAACCTGAGAAAGACGATTGAAGAGGGAAAAGATCTTGACCTCGAAACAGCAGATGTAATTGCTCATGAGATGAAGGAATGGGCCATTGAGAAAGGTGCTACTCATTATACTCACTGGTTCTTGCCGCTGACAGGAGTTACGGCAGAGAAGCATGATTCATTTGTTTCTGCACCACTTCCGAGTGGTAAAGTCCTGATGAGCTTCTCAGGAAAAGAATTGATCAAAGGAGAGCCGGATGCTTCATCCTTCCCGTCAGGAGGACTGAGAGCGACATTTGAAGCAAGAGGATATACAGCATGGGATTGTACTTCACCGGCATTCGTAAGACAGGACGCAGGCGGAGCTACACTTTGCATTCCGACAGCATTCTGCTCTTATACAGGAGAGGCACTGGATCAGAAGACACCGCTGCTTCGTTCCATGGAAGCAATTAATAAAGAAGCATTAAGACTGCTCCGTTTATTTGGAAACACAACATCTAAGAAAGTAACTCCTTCTGTTGGAGCTGAGCAGGAGTACTTCCTCGTAGATGCAGAGAAGTTTGAACAGAGAAAAGACCTGATCTATACAGGACGTACCCTTTTCGGTGCAATGCCTCCGAAGGGACAGGAACTGGATGATCATTACTTTGGAACGATCCGTCAGAGGATCGCATCTTTCATGAGAGATGTAAATATCCAGTTGTGGAAAGTCGGCGTTACAGCAAAGACACAGCATAATGAAGTTGCTCCGGCACAGCACGAGCTTGCTCCGATCTATTCCGAAGCAAATATTGCAGTAGATCAGAACCAGCTCACAATGCAGACGTTGAAGAGAGTTGCATGCCAGCATGGAATGAAGTGCCTGCTTCATGAGAAACCATTTGCAGGAGTAAACGGTTCCGGTAAGCATAATAACTGGTCCATTACAACAGACGATGGAATCAATCTTCTTGAGCCAGGTAAGACACCTCATGAAAATACACAGTTCCTTCTGGTACTTGCCTGCATTCTGAAGGCAGTGAATGTACATGCAGATCTGCTTAGAGAATCCGCAGCAGATCCGGGAAATGACCACAGACTTGGAGCAAATGAAGCACCACCGGCGATTATTTCCATCTTCCTTGGCGAGCAGCTTGAGGATGTGGTAGATCAGCTGATCAGCACAGGAGAGGCTACGCACAGCCTGAATGGAGGAAAGCTGGATACAGGTGTCAGCACACTTCCGGAGCTTTCAAAAGATGCAACAGACAGAAACAGAACATCACCGTTCGCATTTACAGGAAATAAATTTGAGTTCCGTATGGTAGGATCAAGAGATTCCATCGCAAATCCGAACATTGTACTGAATACGATCGTTGCTGAAGCATTTGCAGATGCGTGTGATATTCTTGAGAAGGCAGATGACTTTGATCTTGCAGTACATGACCTGATCAAAGAATATCTGACAGACAATCAGAGAATTATCTTCAACGGAAATGGATATTCTGATGAGTGGGTTGCAGAGGCTGAGAGAAGAGGACTTCCGAACATCAAGTCCATGGTAGAAGCGATTCCTGCAATTACAACAGATAAGTCCATCAAGCTGTTTGAGAGATTTAGTGTATTTACAAAGGCAGAGCTTGAGTCCCGTGCAGAGATCCAGTATGAGGCATATGCAAAGGCAATTAATATCGAGGCACGTACGATGATCGATATGGCAAGCAAGCAGTTCCTGCCTGCATTTATCAAATATACAAAGACACTGGCTGATACAGTTCTTGCTGTAAAAGAGGCAGGTGTGGATGCTGCAGTCCAGACTGAAGCATTGAAGAAAGTAAGTGCTCTTATGGCTGAGACAAAGGCAGCACTGGATGTCCTTGTGAAAGTAACAGATGAGGCAGCAGCAAAAGAAGAGGGAGAAGTGCAGGCGAACTTCTATCATTCAGATGTTGTTCCGGCTATGGAAGCACTTCGTGCTCCGGTCGACAAGCTTGAGATGATCGTTGACAAAGAGGCCTGGCCAATGCCATCTTACGGAGACCTGATCTTCGAGGTATAATATTCATAAAAGTTTTACTTATTATAAAAAGTTACTGTTCGGATGAAACGTCCGGGCAGTGACTTTTTTTATTTTTATAGTATAATGAAAAAGAAATATAAAAAGAAAGTGTGGAGAATAAAAATGCAGTCAGCAGCAGAATTGAAAAGTTTACTGAACCGGATCGACCATAAAGGCTATCCGGCTTATAAAGATACAAAAGGAATCTATCAGTTTCAGGGATATGAATTGTCTATTGACCATGTGCAGGGTGATCCATTTGCGTCACCGTCAAAGGTAAGTGTCCGTGTGCGGGGAAGACAGGCAGCATTTCCGAAAGAATTGTATAAAGAAAGACATCAGAGAGTTGCGTTGCAGGATGAACTGACGCGGCAGTTTGGAAGAAGGGCAGAACGCTTTGCATTTAAGGCAAAAGGATCGGGAAAAAGTGGCCTGATTTCAGTAAGCCGGTGTGGACAGGAAGTGCTGGAACGGACAGCGTGCCGGATTGATGAAAGGACGGGAGATGTGACGCTGAGAATGGAGATTGGATTTCCTGCAAATGGAAGAACGATCAATGCAAGAGAACTGGAAAAGATCCTGTTTGAATTTGTACCGGAATGTGTCAGATATTCACTTTTTTATAAAAATATGAATGAAGGAAAGCTCAGAGAGATCATTGACCTGGCGGAAGACCAGCATTATATAAGAGAAATGTTATCGGAGCTGGGACTCTGTGCCTTTGTGGCAAATGGAAGTATTCTTCCAAGAGAGTCGGGAATTTCAGCAAAACCGATGCGTGGCGGGGTGAAATTTATTTCTTCGAAGGAGCAGGAAGTGACTTTGGAATTACCGCATAAGGGAAAGCTTACAGGAATGGGGATTAAAAAAGGAATTACCCTGATCGTTGGCGGAGGCTATCATGGAAAGTCGACACTTTTGAAAGCGTTGGAACTGGGAGTGTATGACCATATTGCCGGTGATGGACGGGAGTATGTGATTACGGATGCATCTGCATTGAAATTACGTGCAGAAGATGGAAGAAGTATCCAAAAGACAGATATTTCCATGTTTATCAATGATCTTCCAAATGGAAAGGATACGGTCGGCTTCTGCACAGAAGATGCAAGTGGAAGTACTTCACAGGCGGCAAATGTGGTAGAGGGAATTGAAGCGGGAACAAAACTTCTTCTGATCGATGAGGATACAAGTGCTACGAATTTCATGATCCGTGATGAACTGATGCAGCGGGTGATTCACCGGGAAATGGAGCCGATCACTCCATTTATTGAACGCATCCGGGAGCTGTATGAAGAATACGATATTTCTACGGTGATCGTGGCGGGCAGTTCAGGAGCTTATTTCCATATAGCGGACAGCGTGATTCAGATGGACCGGTATATGCCGAAAGACATTACAGCTTTTGCAAAGAAAGAAGCAGAGACATTTCCGGCGATCAGTGTACCGGAAGTGGCTGCAAAGCGACCGGATTTCAGAAGATGTCCGACAGCAAACCGGGAATTAAAAAGCGGAGACCGTGTGAAAATGAAAGTGATGGGATGCGAGGCGGTGTCCATCAACCGGGACACGATCGATCTTCGCTATGTAGAACAATTGACAGACAGCGAGCAGCTTACTACACTTGGGTATTGTATCCGTTATGCACAGAAGCAGATCATAGATGGAAAAAAGACGCTGCAAGAGATTGTCGGGGAACTGGAAAAGACACTGGACAAAGGCGGGCTGGAGGCTCTGAGTGGAAGTGGTTCAAGTGTGCCATGTATGGCAATGCCGAGGAGACAGGAGATTTTCGCCTGCTTTAACCGGTACAGAGGGCTGAAACTGTAGAATAGAATTGGAAGATAATGGAAAAGGAGAGAAAGCATGGCAAAAAAAGTAATCCTTGCCTCCGGCTCGCCGAGAAGAAAAGAACTTTTAGAGCAGGTCGGAGTGGAGTTTGAGCAGAGAGTAAGCGGAAAAGAAGAACGGTATACAGCGACAGAACCAAAAGAGATTGTGAAGGAACTGGCACTGATGAAAGCCGAAAATGTTGCGTCAGATATAGAAGCAGAGAAAGGACTTCTGATAGATACAGTCGTGATCGGTGCAGATACGATCGTAGTTTTGGACGGGCAGATTCTTGGAAAGCCAAGGAATGAAGAACATGCATTTGAAATGCTTCAGAATCTCCAGGGAAGAAGCCATGAAGTTTATACAGGTGTGGCATTTCTTTCTTATAATAAAGAAGGAAAAAAAGAGGTAATCTCTCATGCAGTTGAGACGAAAGTTCATGTGCATGAAATGAGCGAAAAGGAAATCCGCGAATATGTTGCAACAAAAGACCCGATGGATAAGGCGGGCGGATACGGAATCCAGGGAGTGTTCGCTGCTTATATCGACGGGATCGAGGGAGACTATTATAACGTAGTGGGACTTCCGGTGTCGTATGTGTATCAGCAGTTGAAGGAGATATGTTTGATGTGCTAACGAAAGCATGGTTATAAGTATGCTTATTTATTTTGAAGTTGAAAAAGAGCGAAAACAATTTGAAATCAGATAAAATATCTGTTTATATTGAAAAAATTATTATTATTGTATAATAAAAACATAAGGCGTGCGTCACATAGAAAAAAGTAACTGATATTGTAATATGCTTTATGAAAGGAGCAAGTTTATGAAGTGTAAATTTTTTACAGCTTTCTTTTATTAAAATTTCCGGAGGCATAATAGATGATTTATTATTTTGACAGCGTTTATGTCATAGGCGGTTTAGCATTACTTTTTCTTATACTACTGGCTTTTTTGAAATTTATGAAAAGAAAAAGCAATATGTATTTATTATGCTTTTCTGTTATGTACATATACTTATGTGTTGTCCTTGATTTAACGCAATTCCCAATTTATGCATCGGAAGGAATGAAAGCAGCAATGGGTGGACAAAATGTTTGGAGAGAAATGAATTTGATTCCACTAAAGACGATAGTGACAGATTTTTCAATGGAGAGCGTTCTGAATATTATAGTGACAATTCCATTGGGATTTGGGTTATCGTTTCTGATGAGATGCTCTTGGCGACAAATTATGCTGAGTGGATTACTGGTGGGTGGATGTGCAGAGGCAGGGCAATTATTGACTGCGTTATGGGTTGGATTTACTTTCAGACATGTGAATATAGACGATATTCTTTTGAATATTATAGGAGTATTGGTAGGATATGGGGTATTTAAAATATTCCGTAATGTATTTCAGTGGGGATACAAAAAGTTAGAAACGAACTCAAATGCTTTTTTGTCCTATATTAAATGTGTGTGCGATGACAATTCTGATGCATTGTTAAAGTGATATATGAAAAATGCAGAGGGAAAAGATTTAAGATAAAGGGGAAAACATCCTGGCAGTTTTGACTGTCGGGATGTTTTGTTATGAAATCGGATGATCGGTTGATAAAAGGTTGAATAATTCTCATTTTATCCCCTTCGAATTCGAGGGGGAAATGGGGAAGGAGAAAATACATTAACAATTTCACCCAAGATCAGGAGACAGGAATTTATACACAATTCCACAATTTTTCCCCATTCTCTTTCAGCCATTTTTCCTGGACTTTGTAATCCGGCAGAACGGACGCAACTACATTATAAAAAGCTCTGGAGTGGTTCATTTCTTTCCGATGAGCCAGCTCATGAACGACAATATAATCAACCACTTCTTCGGGAGCGAAGATCAGACGCCAGTTAAAGTTAAGGTTTCCCTTGCTGCTGCAGCTTCCCCAGCGGGTCTTCTGCTCCCGGATAGAGATCCGGCCGTAAGTAACGCCTATAAGTCTTGCGTAGTAAGCAGCCTTTTGCGTAAAAATAGAACGGGCAGTCTCAATATACCGTTTGCGTTGTGCATCTGAGAGCGTGGGGCGGTCTTTTTTTAGTTGTACCTGTTTTTCGTAACGCTGCTTATTTTCGGCAGAATGTTTTACGATCCAGTCAGCTTTCTGATGGATGAAAGAATTGATAAAGGAACGGGGACAACCATAGGGAGCACGCACGATGACCTGTCCGTCAGGACGGATCTGAATTGCAACGGATTTCCGCTTACTGTAGATAATTTCGTAAGAAATGGGAAAACTCATACTTATTGTACCTCCGGTCTGTAATGATTAGGTCTGCATTTATTATAACTCAAAAGACAGAGATGAAAAATGAGAAAAATTTATTGTTTCTATACAAAGGATACAAATAAGCAAAATTGTTCCTATAGGAAGAACTACAAAAGTAGAGAAATTAAAGTGCGGAAAATTGTATAAATTGTTTGTGAAAAAATACAATCGTTATTTATTTAACGAAAACCACCTGAAAAAGCGATAAAAAATGGACAGAACGTAGAATAAAAAAAGAGCAAATTGAAGTAAAAATAGAGTGGTCTCGGTATTTTTCTGCGAGGTTTGTAAAATGTTGACAAAAGAATTTTTCGGGAGTACTATTCCATTAAATAAGAAGAAAAGGAGGGAGCAATACGGGAAATCTGGCAGACACTTTGATGGAAGAACTGAACTGTGAAACGGTGTTCACTCTTCCGATAGTAGGTGGGATTTCAGAATCAGTTGTTGTTACCTGGATTATTATGGCGGTGCTTGTTCTTGCATCGATCATCCTGGTAAGAAACCTGAAAGTAGAAAATCCCGGAAAGGTGCAGCTTGCTCTGGAGGCCGGTATCGGCTGGGCAGAGGATTTCTTTGAGGGAATTTTAGGAAAAGAGAACAAGGGATATATACCGTATCTGATCACGGTACTTCTTTATCTGGCTTGTTCTAATACGCTTGCACCGTTATTTGGCTTTAAGCCGCCGACGAAAGATCTGAACGTAACGGCAGCACTTGCGATCATGAGTATGTGCCTGATCGAGTTTTCGGGCATTAAGAAGAATGGAATGAAGCACTGGGTAAAACATTTTGCTGAGCCTATTCCGATCGTAGCACCGATTATGATTTTGGAGATCGTCATCCGGCCATTGTCGCTTTGTATGCGATTATTTGGAAATATGCTGGCAGGATTTGTGGTAATGGAGCTTCTGAAAGCTGTAGTTCCACTGATTGTACCGATTCCGGTCAGTTTTTATTTCGATATTTTCGATGGCCTTCTTCAGGCGTACGTATTTGTATTCCTGACATCTTTATTCATGATGGAAGAGATGGAGTAAATGTGATCCGCCTGGAGTATCAGACGGGGAAAATCCGGATCACGTGAACAATTTTTAATTAAGAAAAGGAGATTAAGATTATGTCAACACTTATTGCTATTGGAGCAGCTATTGCAGTATTTACAGGTATTGGAGCAGGTATTGGTATCGGACATGCTACAGGAAAGGCTGTAGAAGCGATCGCAAGACAGCCGGAAGCAGAAGGAAAGATCAGTAAGAACCTGATCCTTGGATGTGCACTTGCAGAGGCAACAGCTATTTACGGTTTCATCATCGGTATCCTGATCATCTTCTTCCTGAAATAAGAGCAGAAAAGAGATGGAGGCAGATAACAGGAAAGGCAGGTGTAAAAGGTGCTTTCAATAAATATGGGACTTGTTTGGACCATTATCAACCTTATTGTTCTCTTTCTTCTGTTGAGACATTTCCTGATCAATCCGGTAAGTAATATCATGGAGCAGCGTAGAAAGCTGATCGCAGATGGTCTTCAGAACGCACAGGATACGCAGGACGAAGCGAACCGGTTAAAAGCGGAATATGAGGAAGCACTGAGCGGAGCAAAGAAAGAATCCGCAGAGATTGTTGACAAAGCACGGATCGATGCCAGGGCAGAGTATGACCGCATTGTTGGTGAAGCCGGAGCGAAGGCGGGCAATATCATTGAGAATGCAAAAGAAAATGTGCGTATCGAGCGTGAACAGACAATGAAAGAGCTTCAGTCCCAGATCGCAGGACTTGCGATCGCTTCCGCAGAGAAGATCGTGGGTGACAAAGAGCAGAACATTTATGACCAGTTTTTGGGAGAAGTAGGTGGGACAGATGAAGATACAGACAAGTAAAAGTCAGATTTACTGCCCTGTGGCAGCAGTCAGATATGCACGGGTGCTGTATGAAGTCAATGTCCCGGCAGAAGCTGTGCAGAAGACACGAGAGATCTTCAGCGAAGTACCGCAGCTTCACGATATTTTCGTGAACCCTACCATTGATCTTAAGAAAAAAATGACAGTGATAGATAAGGTATTTCCGGAGGAGATCAGAAATTTCCTTAAAGTGGTTTGCAAATATCAGCGAATGGATCTGATCGAGGATATTTTCGCCGCATATGACAGGTACTGCGATGAACAGAACCAGGTTCTGAATGCTGTCCTGACATGTACTGTACCTCCGAGTGAGGAACAGAAAAAAGGAATGGAGGCGTTCCTTTGCAAAAAGTATGGAGCTAAAAAAGCAAAGATTGAAGTATGCCAGGATCAGGCACTGCTTGGCGGTTTTATTCTCCGCGTTGGCAGTGATGAGTATGACTGGAGTATGAAAGGACGCCTGAACAGATTAGAACAAAGATTGACCTGGAGGTGAACAAGGTGAGTTCAATCAATTCAGATGAGATTATTTCTATCCTGAAAGAGGAGATAGAAAATTTTGATACACTGAGCAAGGACAGTGAAGTTGGTACTGTTGTTGCTGTAGGTGACGGAATCGCCACGATTTATGGGATTGATCACGCCATGTACGGGGAGATCGTTACCTTCGAGACAGGCCTGAAAGGAATGGTACAGGATATCCGTAAGAATGAAATCGGATGTATTCTTTTCGGAAGCGATACAGGCATCCGCGAAGGCACGAAGGTAGCCCGTACAGGAAAGAAGGCAGGCGTTCCGGTTGGCGATGCTTATGTAGGAAGAGTTGTAAATGCACTCGGTGAACCGATCGACGGAAAAGGTGAGATTGCATCAGACGATTACCGCCCGATCGAGAATGAAGCACCGGGAATCGTAGATCGTAAATCAGTCAGTGTCCCGATGGAAACCGGTATTCTTTCCATCGATGCAATGTTTCCGATCGGTCGTGGACAGCGTGAGCTGATCATTGGAGACCGTCAGACGGGAAAGACATCCATTGCTTTGGACACAATTCTGAATCAGAAAGGCAAAGATGTAATCTGTGTCTATGTTGCAATCGGACAGAAAGCATCGACAGTTGCCAAAGTTGTAAATACATTGCAGACGCATGGAGCGATGGATTATACGATTATCGTATCTTCCACAGCAAGCGACTGTGCCCCACTTCAGTACATTGCACCATATGCAGGAACAGCAATGGCTGAATATTTCATGCACAAGGGAAAAGATGCCCTGATCATTTATGATGATCTTTCCAAGCACGCAGTTGCTTATCGTGCTTTATCCCTGTTGCTTGGACGTTCTCCGGGACGTGAGGCATATCCGGGAGATGTCTTTTATCTTCATTCAAGACTTCTGGAGAGATCCAGCCGCCTGAGTGAGGAACTTGGAGGAGGTTCTATTACGGCACTTCCAATTATTGAAACGCAGGCAGGAGATGTATCTGCATACATCCCGACCAACGTAATTTCCATTACAGACGGACAGATCTTCCTGGAGAGCGGACTTTTCGCATCAGGAATGAGACCGGCGGTTAATGTCGGACTTTCTGTATCCCGTGTAGGTGGTGCGGCACAGACGAAAGCAATGAAAAAGGCATCAGGAAGTATCCGTATCGATCTTGCACAGTATCGTGAAATGGAAGTGTTTACGCAGTTCAGTTCTGATCTGGATGCGGCAACCAAGGAACAACTGGAATATGGAAGTGGTCTGATGGAACTTCTGAAGCAGCCATTATATCATCCGCTTTCACTGCATGAGAAGGTAATCACACTCTGTGCAGCAACGCATAAAGTACTTCTTGGAGTAGAAAAGACAAAGATCAAATCATTCCAGGCAGATATGCTTCGTTATTTTGATACAGAGCATCCGGAGATCGGTCAGGAGATCGAGGACAAGAAAGTATTGTCAGAGGAATTGATCACAAAGATCGTAGAGACGGCAAAGGAATTTAAGAAGAGCAGGTGTTAATATGGCAAATATCAGAGAGATACAGAGCAGGATCAACAGTGTCAAGGACACGATGAAGATTACCAATGCAATGTATATGATCTCTTCTTCAAAGCTGACGCAGGCAAGGAAAAAGCTGGCAGATACAGAGCCGTATTTCTATGCACTTCAGGGTGAGATCAGCCGTATTCTCCGTCATATGCCGGAACTGCATCACAGTTATTTCAATCAGAGAGAAGAGATCCCGGCAGAAGAACGAAAGATCGGATCGATCGTGATCACGGCGGATAAGGGTCTCGCCGGAGCTTACAACCATAACATTGTAAAGTTGGAAGAAGAAATCCTGGCGAAGCCGGGACAGCATAAGCTGTTCATTGTCGGAGAACTCGGAAGACATTATTTTGCCAAACGTGATGTAGAGATTGATACAAACTTTAAATATACAGTTCAGAGACCGACCATGCATCGTGCGAGGGACATTTCGGGAGTGATCCTGGAGCAGTTCCGCAACAGGGAGCTGGATGAGGTTTACGTGGTTTACACGAGAATGGAAAATTCGGTGCAGGCTGAAGCGGAAGTCATGAAACTGCTTCCTTTGGAGAGAAGTGATTTCGGTGAGATGAAGATGCCACTGAATATGTACCGTGAGGAAATCGAACTGAATCCATCACCGATGGCGGTCATGAACAGTATTGTACCAAGCTATATCAACGGTATGATCTATGGTTGTCTGGTAGAGGCATATGCAAGTGAACACAATGCACGTATGATGGCGATGAAATCGGCAACGGACAGTGCCCAGGAGCTGATCAAGGAACTGTCGATCCTCTATAACAGAGCAAGGCAGGCAGCCATTACGCAGGAGATCACGGAAGTCTGCAGTGGTGCGAGAGCACAGCAGAAGAAGAGTTAAGGTAACTGTTTAGGACAGATACAGAAAGCGAGATAGAGACATGAATAAAGGACGAATTGTACAGGTTATGGGACCTGTCGTTGACGTAGTATTTGAGAACGGCGACCTTCCTTTTATCAAAGATGCTCTTGAAGTTGAAAATAACGGAAAGAAATGCATCATGGAGGTTGCACAGCACCTCGGAAATAATGAGGTACGCTGCCTGATGCTTGCCGCCAGCGAAGGACTTTGCAAGGATATGGAAGTCACAGCGACCGGAGCGGGTATTCAGGTACCTGTCGGTGAGCAGACACTGGGCAGACTGTTCAATGTACTCGGTGAGACAATCGACAATGGCGAGCCGATCACTGATTCAAAAAAATGGGTCATCCACAGAGAGCCACCGACATTTGAAGAGCAAAGTCCGGTTGTAGAGATTCTTGAGACAGGAATCAAGGTTATCGACCTTCTTGCACCTTATGCAAAAGGTGGTAAGATCGGTCTGTTCGGTGGAGCCGGTGTAGGTAAGACTGTATTGATCCAGGAGCTGATCCGTAACATTGCCACGGAGCATGGCGGATATTCCATCTTTACAGGAGTCGGAGAGCGTTCCCGTGAGGGAAATGACCTCTGGACAGAAATGAAGGCATCAGGAGTACTGGATAAGACAGCACTGGTATTCGGACAGATGAATGAGCCACCTGGAGCACGTATGCGTGTCGCTGAGACAGGACTGACGATGGCAGAATATTTCCGTGATGAGCAGCATCAGAACGTGCTTCTCTTCATTGATAATATTTTCCGTTTTACACAGGCAGGATCTGAGGTATCCGCACTTCTTGGCCGTATGCCTTCAGCCGTTGGTTATCAGCCGACACTGGCTACCGAGATGGGTGAGCTTCAGGAGCGTATCGCATCAACAAAGAACGGTTCAGTTACATCCGTTCAGGCGGTCTATGTACCTGCCGATGACCTGACTGACCCGGCCCCGGCAACAACATTTGCCCATCTGGATGCGACAACTGTACTTTCAAGAAAGATCGTTGAGCAGGGAATTTATCCGGCAGTAGATCCGCTGGAGTCCAGTTCCCGTATTCTGGAAGCAGATGTAGTTGGAGAAGAACATTATGAGGTTGCAAATAAAGTAATCGCAATTCTTCAGAAATATAAAGAATTGCAGGATATCATTGCCATCCTTGGTATGGAAGAGTTATCAGATGAGGATAAGGCAACTGTTATGCGTGCAAGAAAGATTCAGAGATTCCTTTCTCAGCCGTTCTTTGTAGCGGAGACATTTACGGGAATCCCGGGAAAATATGTACCGCTGAAAGAAACGATCCGTGGATTCAAGATGATCATTGACGGAGAGATGGATGAATATCCGGAAAGTGCATTCTTTAATGTTGGAACGATCGACGATGTCATTGCAAAGGCAAAAGCTGAAGCAGAAGAGGCACAGGCATAATAACGGGGTGAGTGCATATGGATACATTTGGTCTTAAAATCATAGCGAGTGACGGAGTGTTCTATGCAGGAAGATGTCAGAAACTGACTATTCCGGCACCGGATGGTGAGAAAGGAATCCTTGCCCATCATGAGAATATGGTGATCGCGGTGACAGTCGGGATTGCCCGGATGAACGTTGACGGGACGGAATGGAAAGAGATTGCTGTAGGAACAGGATTTGCGGAGATTGTAAATAACCGTGTAACTCTGATCGTAGATACAGCGGAGAAGCCGGAAGATATTGATGTACGTCGTGCAAGAGAGCAGAAAGAGCGGGCAGAAGAACAGCTTCGTCAGAAGCAGAGTATTCAGCAGTATTATCATACGCAGGCTTCGCTGGCAAGAGCAATGAACCGACTGCGTCTGTCGCAGGATAAAAAATGGAACTTGTAAGCAAAGTGAAAATATAAGATTATATTTCTTAATGGAAGAGATGTGCATGGAAGGACAAAGGTCTGCAATGTACATCTCTTTTGTCGTACAAACCCAGGCAGGTGTCAGCCTGCCTGGGATCCCTTTTTTGTGATAAAGGAATCTTTTTTATTGCGTTTTCGTATGGATTATACTACAATTAATTATGTCTGAGTATGGGCAGAAGAACCATAGTAATAGAGACAAGGGGAGATATTTGTATGAGTGATAGAGATAATCCGCGTTCTCTCGTAGAGATTATGAATGATGTACTGAGTACGGTACGTGAACATTATGACTCCGAGTATGTATATTATATTGAAAAAGAATATGAAGATATTGATGTGATTTATGAGTGGTGTGCCAAGCATGTGCCATGGCAGAGGGATAAGATCAAGATGCTGCCGAAGGATCAACGGCCACGCTGGATGGAACAGGAGATTACGGACACCACGGAGGACAGCTACAGTGTCTTCAGGAGACTGGATGAGAATACTGTGGCAATTCTTGCAGCAGTAGGGGTTCACCGTGGAGGATGCGAAGTGGATCTGCTGCGGAGCGTTCTGGCATATCTTCCGGAGGCCATTACTTTACAGAAGCTTCAGAAGCAGCAGGAGTATCTGAGTTATCATGACAAGCTTACGGGACTATACAATAGAAACAGTTTTGTTTCTTATACAACGGATATAAATCCCGATGAGTTAAATTCATTAGGTGCAGTATCGGTAGATATTAACGGTCTTAAGAATTTTAATAAGGAATTTGGAAGAGATTACGGAGATGAAGTAGTGATCCGTGTCGGGGAAGTGCTGGAAGAGTATTTCCATACTGCAAATGTATATCGTATGACCGGGGATGAGTACCTGGTTCTGGTGGAAAATATCACATACGAAGAGTTTATGAAGCAGGTACACGGCACGTATACGAAGCTGGATAATATCAGTCTCGGACTTGCTTCTCTTGGCTGTGCATGGGAGAAGATCGACATTGATGTGGATGCACTGGTTTTAAGTGCCGAGAACATGATGCGTGAAGAGAAGAAAAAGTATTATAAGAATCTGCGGAAGGGTCATCATGAACCGATCATCAAGCAGGATCTTCTGGAGGATATTGAGGAAGGCAGATTTATCGTATGTCTTGTTCCGAAGATTGATGTGGCGACCGGCAATGTGGCAGGAGCAGAGGCAGTCGTACGCTACCACCACAAGGATCTTGGAATCATGGAACCGGGAAGATATATTAATCTTCTGGAAGAGACAAGACTGTCCCATTATCTGGATCTGTATGTTTTTGAGGAGGTCTGCAAGACCCTGCACAGATGGGAGCTGGACAATCTCCCGATGATTCCGGTTTCTGTCAATTTTGCAGGCACGACATTAAGACAGGACAATCTAATCGAAGAGATGGAGAAGCTTATAGATCGGTATCGTGTCCGTTGTGAATATCTCGAAGTAGAGGTATCCGAATCTTATGCCGACATGAATCAGGAGATGCTGGCAGAGACCAGCAGTAAGATCCGGAAGGCGAATGTCCGGGTGATCCTGGATCATTTCGGGTCAAAAAATTCCAGCTTTTCCATTCTTTCACTGATGGAATTTGATGGATTGAAGCTGGATAAAAGTGTGATTTCAAATTTAGTCGGAAACCGGAGAAGCAGGCTTGTTGCAAAAGCGGTGATCGATATCTGCCGTCAGCTTGGTGCCGTGGTCATGGCATCCGGTGTGGAGACGCAGGATCAGGTGAATGTACTGGAAGAACTGGGATGTGATTATGCACAGGGATCATTCTTTAATAAGGCGATTACGATCGAGACATTTGAAGTAAGATATTTAAAAGAGTAGAGAAATGAAAAATGAGAGTTTCAGACGATCTTTTTCGATGTTGTGTGCGGCAGTGGGATTGATAGTCCTGATGGGAATTGCAGTGGCAGGGCAGATGGAAAGCACGGAACAGCAGAATCAGAAACTCCTTTCTGAAAATCAGAAGCTGACAGAAGAGAACGAAAGACTTGAAAAAGATTTAAATAACTGGAAGATTGCAAAAGAAATAAAAGAAGCACCCGCAGTCCGGCTGAAGGAAGATTCAGAGAACTGGATGCTTGCACTTGTAAATGAAGAGTATCCGCTGGCGAAAGACTATACACCGGCATCTCTGACAAAGCTGGATGAGAAGTGCTCAGTGGATACAAGAATTTACGGAGAGCTGGAGCAGATGATCGCAGATGCGAGACAGGCGGGGCTGAATTTATATGTGACATCAGCATACCGGTCTTATGATCGCCAGCGGGAAGTGTTTGATACGACAATGAAAGACTGGATCAGTAAAGGATACAGTCCACTGGATGCTTATGATGAGACGAAGAAATCTGTGGCAGTTCCGGGTACCAGTGAACATGCGACAGGACTTGCGGTGGACATTATTTCCGGACAGTATACCGGATTGGATGATAAGCAGGGAGATACAGCCGAGCAGGAATGGCTGATGGCACATTGTCAGGAATATGGATTTATTCTGCGGTTTCCAAAAGATAAATCCAATGTAACGGGGATTGTTTATGAACCGTGGCATTATCGATATGTAGGAAAAGAAGCGGCCAAAAAGATAACTGAGCAGGGGATCACCCTGGAAGAATATCTTCAGGCTGATTGATGGATAAACAGGGGGCAGGCGAAAATAAGACTGTCGATACCAATGGGAAATAAAAGACTGAGGAGTATAAGAGGAGTACATAAGGAGGAGCAAAATGGAAGACTTAACATTTGGTGAACAGGTCAAGATTATTCTTGGAAGAAAAGGAATGACGATCAAAGAACTGGCAGAGACGATCGAAAAAGAGACAGGAAAGAAGATGTCCCGTCAGAATCTGACGCAGCGGCTTGGAAGAGATAATTTCCAGGAGCAGGATATGAGAATGATCGCACAGATTCTGGGATGTCAGTTTCATTTAAGTATTATGGTAGCTGAAGGAGAGAGCGAAGAGACGCAGGGCGAAACTGTTGTAAGATATGAGCAGAAACCAAAGGCTCATAAGAAGCACATTTCCGATGAGGGAGTGCCGGAACAGTTAGAACTGGATCTGTTCTTTGATAAAGATCCGGATGAAGCAGAGCCGACAGAATCAGCAGAGGCAGAAGAGACAACTGTGGCACAGGAAGTTGCGTCAGAGCCGGAAGAATCAGAAGAGGCAGTTATGGTTCAGGAAGTTGCGTCAGAGCCGGAAGAATCAGAAGAGGCAGTTATGGCTCAGGAGATTGCAGCAGAACCTGTAGAGGAAGAGACAGCAGATACAGAGGAAGCCCCGGTTTATGAGGAAGAGACGGCATATTCTCCAGAGGAAGAAGCTCCGGTATATTCAGCGGCAGAAGAGTCAGCTTATTCAACAGACGCAGAGCAGGTTTCAGCTTATTCAACAGATGCGGAGTCTGATTCAGACTATGAAACAGAACAGATTTATGCAGACAGAACACCTGCAATCCAGGTGGAGCCGCTGCATCCTGAAACAATGGGTGAGGATGAGCGTGATATGACAATCGGCGAGTTGTATGATATCCATAAGGAACTTTCAGATCTGGAAGAAAATGTAAGGGCAGGAGAGCCGGTCGAAGAAATCAAGAAAGAACTGGAGAAGCCTAAGAAAGAAAAATTCAGAGGATTGAATTTCTTTTCAAGAAAGAAAAAGGCAGTGGAAGAAGAGCCTGCACCGGTAGAAGCAACTCAGACTTATGCAGAAGAGGAAAAAGAACCGTATCGTGCAGAGGAAAATAATGCTGCAGATGAAGGATACAGTTCCTATGAAGAGCAGGAAGAATACGGACAGCCGGAATATGCATCTGAAGGATATCAGGAGGCAGCATATGAAAATACCGGATATGAGCAGAATGATGCCGGATATGAGCCGGAATATGAACAGGGCGATGCCGAATATCAGCAGGGAGAGGCTGAGTTCCAGCCGGTGATCCCGCATGCTGATGAAGAGGAAGACCGTGAGCTTGGAGATGTGAATCCATATACCGGAAAAGAATATCAGTCCAACAGTGTGCGTATGCATCCGACAAGGATCGGATATGTTCAGGTTTACGACAGAACGATTCATAAATGGACAGATATGACGGAATGGGCATTCCTCGGATACCAGGAGCGGAAGAAAGTGCTGCTTGGAAAGGCATACGAGCCACCGATTTATTTAGACTAAAATCAGGCCGGGGAGATACAGGATATGGAATGGAGTACATTATTATCACCGCGAAGAGAGCGGGAAAGCAGTGAAAAATACAGGTCCAGTGATCTGCGGAGTGAATTTGAAAAAGATTACCACCGGATCATAGGAAGTGCGTCTTTTCGCAGACTTCAGGATAAGACGCAGGTATTTCCACTGGATAAAAGTGATTTTATAAGGACAAGACTGACACATTCGCTGGAAGTATCTTCTCTTGGAAAGTCATTGGGACAGAATATTGGAGAGAGTATTTTAAAATATAAAAAAGACAGTGGATTTACCCCGCAGATGAAGGAAGATATCTCGCATATCCTTCAGTGTGCGGGACTGATCCATGATATAGGGAATCCACCGTTCGGCCATTTTGGAGAATCTGCCATCCGGGAGTGGTTTATACGAAATCTGCCGGAACTGAAGTTTGAAGGTGAAAGAGTAGAAGATCTTCTGACAGAACAGATGAAGCAGGATTTCTATCATTTTGAAGGAAATGCACAGGCACTGAGGCTTGTATCAAAGCTGCACTATCTGGTTGACGAACATGGAATGAATCTGACCTATGCGTTACTGAATACCATGATCAAATATCCTGTTCCATCCACCGGGATCGATAAAGAGAGTGGAAATATCAAGGACAAAAAGATGGGATATTATCTTGCAGATGAAGAATTGTTCCACAGGATCACGAAAGCGACAGGAGCGGGAAATAACCGTCATCCGCTGACATATATTTTGGAGGCGGCAGACGATATCGCTTATAAGACGGCAGATATTGAGGATGCTTTTGTGAAAGGATTTATTTCGTATCATCAGCTTGAGAGTGAGCTTGCAGTGCTGGAAAAGGAAACGGAAGATTCTCCGTTCAAACCGGCGACAAAACTCCGGCAGTTATATCAGAGGGGTGTGGAGAAGCAGGTCAGCAGTCCTGAAGCATACGCAGTGAAGAACTGGATCATCAGTGTGCAGGGATTTGTACTAAATTGTGTGACCTATGGATTTACTTCTAATTATGAAGCTATTATGGCCGGAACATTCGGACAGGATCTTTTTTATGGGACATTTGCAGAAAAGCTGATGAATCTGCTCGGAGATCTTGCTTACCGGAAAGTTTTTTCATCCAGACAGATTTATAAAATGGAGCTTGCAGAATATACGATCCTGGATTTCCTGATGAACCGTCTTGTAAGTTCTGTGTTGTATTACAATACGGACAGCGAACAGGATTCACTGGACAGCCGTATGGTATCCTTTATTTCTGATAATTATAAGACCGCCTACAGGCTGCAGTCACAGGGAAAAAGCAGGACAGAGAAATTATATCTCCGCCTGCTTCTGGTGACAGATTATGTCTGCGGAATGACAGACAGCTATGCAAAGCGTCTGTATCAGGAAATGAACGGGATTATTTAGTGGCGAGATACCGGCACCAGTGTCCGAAAAGTGCATCGTTGTTCCGCTCATCATCTCCCAGTTCAAGAACGGATACATAAGAACTGGTAAATTGAGGAAAACCGAACAGATCCGCAGCACGAGCCTCACGGGCATCATAAATGCCGGGAACGCCAAGCCATATATGACCATCTTCTTCGACCAGAAGGAGGTGGTTATAATTATAATAACCATGTAAAAGAAAACTATTGTTGGCAAGTGACCAGAATTTCCTCGGGAGTGTGGATAACTCTGCCCGCGTGATCTTGCGTGCTGTAACAGAGGATGTGGTATGTTTCGTGTCATCGGAATCAGAAACTGGGGCGGCATTCTTGGTCCCGGCTGTAGCTGTAGTAGCAAGATGGACAGAATCACCGGGATCAACAGATCTGACTGCCTTTGTGGAAGTAACAGGCTGAGTCCCGGCAGACTCCGCAGAATCAATGTCAGATTTCACAGACTCAGTCGTAGGAGCGGAAGTGACAGTTTCAGAACTGGTCTCCGCAGTTTCAGATCCAGTAGTTTCGACTGTCTCGCTTTCCTCCGGTTTGATTTCTGCGGCATGAACGGAGACTTCTTCAGGTGACGGAGACGATTCCACAGGAGAAACTTCTTCAGGTGACGGAGACGATTCCACAGGAGAAACTTCTTCAGGTGACGGAAACGATTCCACAGGAGAAACTTCTTCAGGTGACCGGGACAGTTCTTCGGCAGAAATCAGTGAAAAACCAACAGGAAGTGCATTAACTGAGGCAGCCCAGAAGAGTGGTTCTGCTTTCCCTTCCGGTAAAAGAAGAAAGCCTTCAAGTCCGGAAAAAGATTTCCCGCAGGGAAATAATGACTCAGATATAGATAACCGGGTCGCAATACTTCCACCGGAATAGTTCAGGATTGCACAGGGAGCATGGATGAGATCCCTGTCTTTGTTATAAAATCCATGGAGTTCCAGTGCCGTTCCGGGAGAGAGTGACAGACTTTTCAGATGAAGTGTCATCATACAGGAGCGGTACTGATGGGAAATCTGTAAAAATCCAAGATTCCTTTTTCGCTGCCCGGTTTCATATTCATAGAGATAATAAATACCCTGGTTCATAAAATACCTTTCATCTTGTCTTTTTCGTATAATGTATTCAAAAGGAGCAGAAAAAAGAACAAAGAAATAAAAGCCGGGAATGTTATGAAAGAATGGAGTGAGAGGAGAAGCCGTTATGGAACAATTAAAGAATGAATCAGAAACTGAATTACAAAATCAATCAGAAATTGAAATGCAGAATCAATCAGAAGCTGAAATGCGGGATGAAAAATATATGAAAGAAGCGTTGAAGCAGGCCAAAAAAGCATATGCCTTAGAAGAAACCCCCATCGGATGCGTGATCGTCCATGAGGGAAAAATCATTGCCCGTGGATACAACCGCCGCAATACAGATAAAAGTCCGCTTGCTCATGCAGAAATTTCCGCAATAAAAAAAGCCAGCAAAAAGCTGGGTGACTGGCGGCTGGAAGAATGTACTCTTTATGTGACACTGGAGCCATGTCAGATGTGTGCCGGTGCGATCATCCAGTCCCGGATTCCAAGAGTGGTGGTGGGCTGCATGAATCCAAAGGCAGGCTGTGCCGGATCGGTGCTGAATCTTTTGGATGTGCAGGCATTCAATCACCAGGCTGAAGTAAAGACCAAAGTCTTAGAAGAAGAATGCAGCCTGATGATGAAGCAATTTTTCAGAGAGCTTCGTGCGAAGCAGAAAATGAAAAAGAAATCACTTTTCTCTGAATAAGAGTCCGAATACCTTTCTGACAAATGGACCGGCAAAGCAAAGCTGCCAGAAGAATGCCATTGGGAAATTCAATGCGGTCGTCTCAAGCCATACGGCAATAAACTGACTTCCTGCATTTTTGAAAAGCAGGGTCGCAGCCAGGCTCATCAGCGGACACATACCGATGATCGATACGACAGAAATTGCAAGCACGATCATAAACGGGTTGTCTCTTTCTGGATTTATGATCGAAAAAGCTTTCTTTTTGGCAAATGGTCCTACAAGAAAGAAATCAAGGATAAATGCAAGTGGTCCCATGATGACAAGTTCGTGGAAAGCACTTAAAAATACTTCATTCTTCATACCGCCGATGTTCAGTGCGATATTGTAGCAGATCATCACATAAACCATGACAAATACCATGATAATCGTAAAAATTACATCTTGAAACTTATTTTTGGGCATAAAAAAACCTCCTGAGATAATAAGCGTAACAGAATCGTGTTGTTCGTTCATCATTCCGGGGGAATGTATCGTTTCCAATATAACCAATATTCTATTCCATTCATTGTTACTAAAAGTGCATTGTGCTTCGAACTGGACCAACAGACGTTACCCCGACAGTTGACTCAGCCCAGGCACCCTTACGGCACCCGGAAGGTTCTGCTTAGTGCTGCTCCGTTCCCGACCTGACACGGTTCACAGATTCCCGTCGCGTAAGACCCGGACATCAACGTCACTTATCGGGGGCAGCTCTGCCAGCTTTCGCCCTCTGCACAATATCACCCCTGCTATAGCGGATTGCAGGTTCAAGGTACCGCTACCACCCCGGCTGCACGGATTATTATTTTACATGATAAATGAATGCTTGTCAAGTATGCTGCTCTTTCTTTTGCACAAGATTCCACATAATTTTATACCTCTGTGTTACAGACTCTGTGCTTCTGCTTTTTTCTTCATCTTCCTGGCTTCCCTGAGTTCTCTGAAAAACTGCTTCATCAACTGGCTGCATTCTTCTTCCAATACGCCTGTTGTAAGATCTGCCTGATGGTTAAATGCCTGGATATCCAGTAGATTCAGAATGGAACCTGTACATCCTGCTTTCGGATTCATACACCCGACAACCACTCTTGGTATACGGGACTGGACAATTGCACCTGCACACATCTGACATGGCTCTAATGTCACATACAATGTACATTCTTCCAGACGCCAGTCACCAAGCTTTTTGCTTGCTTTCTTGATTGCTGCGACCTCAGCATGTGCCAGTGGATTCTTGTCTGTATTCCGTCGGTTATAACCGCGTGCAATAATCTTATCTTCATGAACGATCACGCAACCAATCGGGGTTTCTCCCAGATTATACGCTTTCTCTGCCTGTTTTAAGGCCGCACGCATATATTTTTCATCCGTTGTCATATCCGGCTGAGCCAAATAGACATGAACCTATCATACACGATATGCCCATCCGGTTGCCTCAATATAAACTCCTTATCTATTAATATCCTTAAGGAAGTATTCACGTTACTCACCGCCTTCAAATCATACTTTTTGATGAAGGCGGCAGCATTGACATCCCGGACGACCCCTTCCTTAGCGATCACTTTCAATAGCTGGGTTTGATTAAATGTCAACAATTGGAAATAAGTCTGGTAGGTATATTCTTCTTCCTGTAGGATCTCCATCATGAGAGAATCAAGAAGCTCCGGAGAAAGTGTTTTTTCCGGTAAAGCGAAGAGACGGTTCAAAAGATATTGCACATACCAAGTATGCCCATCTACCCATGTGTACACCTTATCAAATATTTCTTCCGGAAGCTCCTTCCCTTCCTTCTCGAAGAAAGAATGGGCAAAGGAAAAATACACCTCCTTGCTGATCTTGTCTAAAAATAATTTTGGGGTGGATTGATAGAAGGGGCGCTTGATTGAGAAGAATATATATTCCATCAAGTGCTTTTTACTCCCCGAAAAGATAAAATGAACATTCGGCAAAAATTGAATATAAGAACGCAATAGGCCTTCCACCCCTTTCTCAGGATATTCCATGATTTACTGGAACTCGTCAATAGCCAGATAACATTCTCTTCCAGACTGCCGCAAGTAGTCGAAAATCTCCTTCAGCGTAGATTGCGAGAGGTTATCCGGCTTACCAACGTGATATTTCTCCCATTATGAAGAGCGGATAAAATCACTTCTGTCTCTTTCTCCCGATCACAAAAATATTCTGGACCTTGATAACCAACTATTAAAAAAGGATTATTCATATTCAGCATCTTATCTGCGTTTCGCAATTCACGTAACGCAAATTACGTAATAAAAAACCAGAATAACAAGTAAACCGACTACTACTTACATATCCCGACACTCACCGACACTCGCCGATTCCCGTTTTTCAGAGGGTCTATCTTTGCATTGTCATTAGTAATTAACCTTTTAAAATTCAAAATTATGGCAGTGAAATTTAAAGTAGTAAAGCGTAAGGTATTGAACGGCGCAGAGAAAGACTCAGTAAAGAACTACGCGATCGCTAAAACATCGGGGACTTCGGACCTCAACAAATTATGTAAACTGATTTGCTCTCGCTCCACGCTTTCGTCGGCGGACGTGAAAGCGGTGCTCGATTCATTAAACTGGGCGATGGATCTGGAACTGTCCTCCGGCAACGTGGTGCAATTGGGAGAATTTGGTAACTTCCGTATGTCTATTAACTCCGAAGGAACGAATACGCCCGAGGACTTCGACGCCACCAAGATAAAGGGGGCACGTATTATCTTTTTCCCGGGCTCGGCCCTGCGGACTACCCGCAATGAGGTGAATTTCGAGCCTCTGGAGGTTACGAAAAAGAGCGCAGGTTCTGATAGCGAAAGCCCGGACGAGATATGAGAAAAATTGACCTGATCGTGATTCATTGCTCGGCAACCCGTGAGAATACGGATTATAGCCCGGAGCAACTGGAGAGTGACCACAAGGCACGGGGATTCCTCCGTGCCGGTTACAACTTCTACATCCGTAAATCGGGAGAAGTGGTGAACCTGCGCCCGCTAGAGCAAATTCCGGCTCATGCGAGAGGACACAACAAACACAGCATCGGGATTTGCTACGAGGGTGGACTGGACATCACCGGACAGTCACGGGATACCCACACACAGGCTCAAAAGACCTCGTTGTTACGTTTGATCCGGCATCTCTTAATCTGCTTTCCCGGCTCATGGGTCTGTGGGCACCGGGATCTCTCGGAGGACTTAAACGGAGACGGGACGATCTCGCCGGATGAATGGATCAAACAATGCCCCTCATTCAACGCAATCTCCGAATACAAAGAATCGTGTATGAGCTACGAAAAAAATAAGTAAAAAATCCATGCTCCCACTAAGGGTTTTCAAATTTGGTTGCGACTATTAGTATAGAAACAACTTAAAATGGAGAATAGCATAGATCATATTATCACAAGGATATTAAGTGGCAACAGCTCCTCGGAAGATTTTCTTTCGCTGAGCGAATGGCTGAACGCAGACGAAAAGAACAAAAAAGAATTTCGGTTGCTAAAGAGTTATTGGGATGCGGAAGTCTCGTTCAGCCATTCCTTAATGCCTAATGTGTCCCTCGATAATTTGAGAAAGAAGATCGACGATCAAAGCAGGCAAAAGAGATTGAGGCTGATCCGTTTCATCGCTACTCCCATTGCGGCGGCAATCGCCTTTCTTGTTCTGTTTTTCGCGACAATACACTTAAATACCCGGGAAGCTAAGGTTCAGCAATTCTATACCTATATAACCGATAAAAATAAATCTCATTTTACGCTAGATGATGGTACGAAGATCATTTTGAACCGGAATAGTCGCTTTACCTACTCTGACGCATACGGTACGGATCAGCGAAAGGTTAATTTGGAAGGAGAAGCCTATTTCGAGGTGGCGAAAAATCCGGAAAGACCTTTCATCGTCGATGTGGGAAATGCCTCCATACGGGTATTAGGTACGACCTTTAGTGTAAAAGCCGATAAAGGGAAGGATCAGATCACGGCCGTCCTGCTGGAAGGGTCTATCCGTTTCGAAAGCCCGACACAACAAGTCTTACTCGCTCCCGACCAGCAACTTACATTCATCCGTTCAACGAACAAGATTGATATCCAATCCGTCAACGCAAAAGAAAATCTGGCATGGAAAGACGGCTTGCTAAAGTATAAATCGATTGCGCTTTGTACCTTGCTGAATGAGCTTGAGAAAAGATACGAGATTCCGATCCATATAGAAAACAAGAGATTGCTGGACCCGAATGTCACTGTATCCGGAACATTCAGTGAGGATCAATCTTTAAAGGAGATTTTACAAGTGATCTCTCGTAGTTTGCCGATCAAATGGTCACAAAGAGATGGAACTTACTATATTCAATAAAATAAAAATATCAACACATCTTAAAAAACAAGCAATGCCTATGAGATAACACGGATCCTATCTTTCAAAAAACAAAACCGGCTGCAAAAATACAGCCGGCCCCATTAAAAAGAATTAATTCCTGCTTCTGCTACTCCACGACCAAATTTTGTGGCAGACGCATATTATCAACCTTTTATCAGTACAAAAATATGGAAAATGTTTCGTATTATAGGTCTTTTAGGTCCAAAGACTTAAAAAAAATGCTCTCGGTCCTAAAAATGTCCTTTATTTTACTTTTCTTGACACTGTTCCAAGCGGTAGCGACTAATTCCTATTCACAATCTGTAACGATTTCCGTGAAGACGGATCAAGCCCCGCTAACCGATCTATTCGCTATTATAGAAAAACAAAGCGATTTCTTATTCTTCTATGTGGATTCTGACGTAAAGAACGTAAAAGTGAGCGTGAACGCAACCGATAAGTCCATAGAAAATATCTTATCGCAAGCACTACGCAACACGAGTTTGAAATATTCGATCGAAGGACGAAATATCAATGTATTTAATAAAAACATTGTTGCCCAACAGACTAAGAAACGCATCACCGGTGTCGTTAAAGACCCGGAAGGAAACGCTATTATCGGTGCTAACGTAGTCGAGAAAGGCACGACCAACGGCACGATTACCGATCTGGATGGTAAATACGTTATGGAAGTATCCTCAAACGCGACCCTTGAGTTCTCCTATATCGGTTACATGACACAGTTGCAACCGGTAGGCGGCAAAAACGAGATCAATGTAAACTTGAAAGAGGACACTCAAAAACTGGATGAGGTAGTCGTAGTGGGTTACGGTACGCAGACGAAACGTGAGATTACCGGTTCTATCACCAACGTGACCGCTGAGGATTTCAACCAAGGTCTGACTCGTAACGCAGCGGATTTGTTGCAAGGTAAGGTGGCCGGTTTAACGATCAATACAGGTTCCGGCGACGTAACGGGCAACTCGACGATTCAATTAAGAGGTCTATCCACTTTGCAAAACGACCAAGGCCCGTTAATCGTTATCGATAACGTGCCGGGCATGGACATGTCTACGGTTAATCCGCAGGACATCGAATCTATCTCTATCTTGAAAGATGCCTCTTCAGCCGCTATCTACGGTTCCCGTTCAGCGGGTGGTGTTATCCTTATCACGACTAAGAAAGGTTACGCCAGCAAACCGACCATCGCTTATAATGGAGCGTTCGGTGTATCTACCTTGGCTAACAAGCCGAATCTGCTAACAGCGGACCAATGGCGTAGCTATACTTCCTCTACCCCGGGTAAGGACGGTAAGGATTTTGACATGGGAGCGAACACGGATTGGTTCGACGAGATCACGAGAATCGGTTTCCAACAGGATCATGCCGTGTCTTTATCAGGAGGTGGTTCACACCATAACTATAGAGGTTCCCTTTCTTATATGCAACGTGAAGGTATCGCACGCGATAACTCCATGAACCGTTACAACGCCCGTTTCCAATTCTCCCAACGTGCTCTGGAGGATCGTTTGAAAGTAAGCATCACCGGCGTGGCTACCGTTACAGATAACGCGCCGACCAATGCGACCAATTTCTTACTTGCCTACAATATGATTCCCGTTCGCCCGGTTAAGCTAGAGGATGGATCTTGGTTCGACACACGTGAATACGACCAAGGAAACCCGGTACGTAACCAGAAAGAGAATACACATAAGAACCGCATCAATAATTTCTATGGAACCGCTGATGTCGGTTATACGATTATCGATGGCTTAGAGGCTAAAGTTCTTTTAGCTAAAAGCCGGAATACGGAAGATGAGAGCAAATACAACAGTATCGAGTCTCAAGCCGGTTACAACGATGGCGGTAAGGCCGAACGTTGGTCCAGACTACGTGATAAAGACTTGATGGAATGGACCGCCAATTATTCAGCTGAGTTCAATAAGCATAAGATCAATGCCTTGATCGGTTACTCTTGGGAAGAAGAGAATTATGAGGAGACTCACGTACAGACCCGTGGTTTCGTCACTGATTTATTAGGTGCTAACAATTTAGCCGCGGGACAAAATCTGAATCCGGGAGACGCAGAGTCTCAAAAATGGCAAAGTCGCCTGATCTCTTTATACGCAAGAGCCAATTATAGCTTCAATGAGAAATATATGTTGACAGCTACCGTACGCCGGGATGGTTCTTCTAAATTTGGAACGAATAACAAATGGGGTACCTTCCCTTCCGTTTCCGTGGGTTGGAATATCACCCAAGAGTCATTCATGGAAAAAGTAAACTGGCTTAACGACTTAAAGTTAAGTGTCGGTTATGGTATCACTGGTAATCAAACAGGATTGGACCCCTACAAAACCCTCGAGCTTTACGGCACAGATGGTGTATATTATGATACCGGTTCTTGGCTACCTTCTTATAAAATCAGCCAAAACGCAAACCCAGACTTAAAATGGGAACAGACAGCGATGTTGAACATCGGACTTGATTTCTCCGTATTGGATAGCCGCCTAGGTGGTCGTATCGAATGGTATAACAAAAAGACCTCTGACATGCTTTATACCTATCCGGTGCCAACCCCTCCTTACCTATATAGCGAGATCATGGCTAACGTGGGCGATATGCGTAATACGGGTATCGAGTTGAGTTTGAACGCAGACGCTATCCGCACGAAGGATTTCGATTGGAACATCTCCTTAAACTTGGCTCATAATGAGAATGAAGTGACTCGTCTATCCAACGACGTATTTACAATGGATAAGATCTTATTAGGTGACGTATTCATCCGGGGTGGAAGCTCCAGCGGTACACACGTATTGGAAGAGGGACGCCCTATCGGACAATTCTATGGCTTGGTTTGCAACGGTATCGATGAGAACGGCAGATATATCATGGTAGATAAAGACGGTGACGGCGAGATTTCCGATCCGGCGGATTATGACTACATCGGATCCGCTCAACCGAAACTGACATATGGTATCACCAATACTTTCCGCTACAAGAATTTTGATTTGTCATTCTTCTTGCGTGGAACGATCGGTAATGATATATTGAACGCGACCCGCATGGCATACGCTCAATCCGGATTCTTGCCGGGAACAAACGCATTGGATGATCCATTGACCTATACGTTAAGCGAAACTCCAAGATTCTCCAACTATTACTTAGAGAAAGGTTCTTTTATGCGTCTCGACAACTTGACTTTAGGTTATAAGATCAAAGCATTGAATGGTATCCGTGTTTATTTCACGGCGCAAAACCTATTCGTTATCACGAAATATAAAGGTCTTGATCCCGAAGTTCCTATGGATTCAGGAGACGGTTTGACCCCGGGTGTAGAACCTCGTGAATTTTATCCGAAGGCACGCACATTCTCTGTTGGATTAAACTTGAATTTCTAATACACAAACAGTAACGATCATGAAAAGATTATTCAAAAATATAATATGTGCCGTACTCGCTCCGGTAGCACTTGTCTCTTGCATGGATTTGGACGAGAACGTATACGACAAGCTTCCTACCGACGAATTCGGGACAACAGAAAAGCAGATTAATGCGATCATGGCTCCGGCATACCAATCCCTAAAGAACATGCTGGCTTATGACGGTCCTTGGGGAGCGGCCGATATGACAGCCGATATCTTGATAGCACCGACACGTGTAGGTGGCGACTGGTGGGACGGCGGACAATACATGGAACAATGTATGCACAGTTGGAAACCGAACTCTTACTCCGTAGAGAATTGCTGGACATATTGTACGGAAGGTTTAACCACAGTTAATTCCGTATATAATATTATAGAGAAAAGCGAGGCGATGAGCGATGAACTTAAGCTTCAATACTTGTCTGAGCTAAGAGGATTACGCGCTTTCTGGTATTATGTAATCGTAGATATTTTCGGTAACGCTCCATTAGTGACAGATTTTGAGGATACCTCCTTGCCCTCCATCACGAGCCGTGCGGATCTGTATAAATACGTGGTGAAGGAATTAACCGAGATCATCCCGAACCTGCGCTCCGATGTATCAGACGCCAGCTACGGTAAGTTCACGCAAGGGGCTGCCCGTATGGTATTGGCAAAGATGTACCTCAACGCCGAGGAATGGATCGGCGAGCCGAACTGGAAAGGTGTAGTGGAGCAGTGCGACGAGATCATGAAACTCGAATATATCATCGAGCCGAATTGGAAAACCAATTTCGAGGTTCATAACGAGGTATCACGAGAGATTATTTTTCCGATCTGCTACAAGGCATCTGATGCTTGGGGTAACTCCATTCATCTTTGGACATTACATTATCTGGACCCCGACGTATTAGGCTTTACCGGCGGTATGTGGAACGGTATTAACGCCCAACCGGATTTTGTCCGTACATTTGATACGGAAGATCCTCGCTACGAAGGTTCGTTCTTGATCGGCCCGATGATCGACCCTAACACTGGAGAAGTCTTGAAAACGACCCTAGGACATGACTTGATCCATACGATCGACTTAAATGTGGTACCGGGAACTGAGAAAACCGATGCGGATGGTAACTTAACCCCGTGGGGCGAGGTTCACCAAGAAGACGGCGCACGTATCAATAAGTGGGTATATGAGAAAGGCATGCAAAATACCAATATGGAGAACGATATCGCTATCTTCCGTCTGGCCGATGTATACCTGATGAAAGCGGAAGCCTTGGTTCGTATGGGCGGGGATCTCGGTGAAGCTACTCGTCTGGTAAACGCTATCCGGGAAAGGGCTTACGGCAATTCCGACCATAATTACACGAGCGTGACATTGGACGATATCTATAACGAGCGTGGTTATGAGTTGGCATTCGAATTTGTCCGCCGCCAAGATATGATCCGCTTCGGGACTTATCTGAAACCGAGATATATGAAGCCGAAACAGACTCCGGAATATCGTAAGATCTTCCCGATCCCGTTCAAGGCTTGGCAGAAGAATAATAACTTGGTTCAGAACCCGGGATATCCGGCATTCTAATCATATCAGTCTGTTTTTAATCTCAATTCTTTAGACCCCAATTCAATTATTAATCATAATATGAACAAATTTATGAAAGAGGTAAATAAACAATCCAGTCCGACTGGAATCTCGAGAAGGGAATTCCTTGGGATGGCAGCCACAGGTGCTGCCGCCCTTACGATCCTGCCCAGTTTTACCGTAGCGGGATTAGGACACGTAGCTCCCAGCGATAAGCTTTATATCGCGAAAATAGGCTGTGGCGGTATGGGAGCCGCCGATTTGGGTAGCTTAATGAATACGCCGCATAAGAACGCGGCGATCACCTGTCTGTGCGACGTGGATGACCGTCAATCTGTCGACGCTCGCAAGACCTATCCAAAAGCTAAGTATTTTAACGACTTCCGTGAGATGTACGAGAAGGAAGGTAAGAACTTCGATGCCGTATGTATCTCCACCCCGGATCATAACCATGCGATCCAAGCTTTCGGCGCTATGCGGATGGGTAAGCACGTATATCTGCAAAAACCGATCGCGCACGATATTTACGAGGCACGTATCCTTACCGAGGCTGCCAAGAAATATAAGGTCGTGACCCAGATGGGTGACCAAGGTAACTCTTGCGACGGTATGCGTACCCTTCGTGAATGGCTCGAGGCAGATCTGTTGGGTGACATCCAGAAGGTATATTGCTGGACCAACCGTCCTGTATGGCCGCAAGGTATTCCTTGGCCGAGCCAGAAGCCTGAGGTTCCCAAGGGATTAAATTGGGACTTATGGGTAGGTACCGCCGAGTATGTGGATTATATCGATAATCTTGTTCCGTTCAACTGGCGTGGTTGGTGGCGTTTCGGTACAGGCGCTCTTGGAGATATGGGTTGCCACATCATCGGCCCTCCATTCAAATTGCTTCAATTAGGTTATCCGACTGAGGTTTCTTGCAGCACGACCAATGTCTACTCCGGTATCTTCGAGGAGGCTTATTATCCTGAGAGTTGCCCGGTAGCCAGCTCGATCCGTTATAAATTCAAGAAGAAAGACGGAAGCGACCTGAATCTCTATTGGATGGACGGTGGTATCATGCCGGAGCGTT
>OODB01000692.1_pt1 | contig 30997 bp, 30 predicted proteins | sample 1671721 | NCBI WGS metagenome assembly OODB01 (sample SAMN06348185, study PRJEB24527) | human gut metagenome | biome: human gut; feature: ankylosing spondylitis patient; material: feces | host: Homo sapiens | place: China | collected 2015-10
ATGCAAAGATAGGATTTTTACAAATATTACCCCTCAGGTTTTTACATTGACCCGTTTCTTCCCGGAAATAGAAGTGCAAGACTTTCCTATTCGTGGCAAAGCTGTATATCTACGCGTCAAGCGCCGTCGTTGGGAAGACCCGGAAACAGGACAATATCTCAGACTCCTCTAAACTGTGCTCTAAATGCTTTAATTTTTCGGACTGCCCCGATAAATACTTCTTGCCAGCAATTTTGAGGAGAATGATTGCTAGAACTTTACATAAAAAAAGAGATGTGTCAATTTCGACACATCTCCTCCATATATACTAAATAAGATTTGTACTCAGCATTTAATATTCAATTCATCCAATATCTTCCGCATTGCTTCAAAAGTCGTGATTCTGGTAGGCACTAATGGTAGGCGAAGTTTGTTCTCAATCATTCCCATTGCATTCAACATGGCTTTTACTCCGGCTGGATTACCGTCTACAAAGAGTAATTTGAATAATTCTGCAAATTTGTGGTGGATGGTCAGCGCATTTGAGTAATCTCCTTGCAATGCCAGACGTACCATACGACTAAATTCACGCGGAAAGGCGTTTCCTATGACCGAGATGATACCAACGGCTCCTAAGGTAATCAGAGGGAAGGTAATGCCGTCATCACCCGAAATAACGTCAAAATTGGCGGGTTTATTTTTAATGATGTCATCCATCTGGCTGATATCTCCCGATGCTTCTTTAATTGCTATTACATTCTTAAAGTCGCGTGCGATGCGCAAGGTTGTTTCGGCTTTCATATTTACTCCGGTACGTCCCGGTACATTATAAAGTACAATCGGAAGGTCGGTAGCCTCGGAAATCGCTTTATAATGCTGATAAATCCCTTCTTGGGAAGGCTTGTTATAATAAGGAACAACAGAAAGAATGGCATCCACTCCGGTAAAATCGTCATTCTTCAGAGTTTCTACTATGGCGCGAGTGTTATTTCCACCTACTCCAAGCAGAATAGGTATTTTCCCATTCACGCGCTCGATAACCATTTTCTTGATTTTCTTTTTTTCTTCTTCAGTCAGCGTCGGAGTTTCTGCTGTAGTGCCAAGCACGCATAAAAAATCAGTGTTGTTTTGGAGCTGATAGTCTACTAAACGCATCAATGCATCGTAATCAACGCTTTCATCCTCTTTAAATGGAGTAATCAGCGCTACCCCCATTCCTTTCAATCTAGTCTGTATCATGAGTATTATAAAGTAATCTCTAATTAAACGACTCGCAAAAGTACGATTTTTTTCAATTTACCATACAAATATAAGCCATAAAAAAGCTTTTTGTAGAAATTTGTTAGGATATGAGTGTCAGAAACTCATCTTCGCTCATGAGCTTTATCCCTAATTTATGAGCTTTTTCCAATTTGGCGGGTCCCATATTCTCGCCCGCCAGAATAAAGCTGGTTTTGGCAGAGATACTGCCTACATTTTTTCCACCGTTTTTTTCTATCAGCTCTTTGTATTCATCTCGTGAATGATGTGTGAAAACACCGCTTATGACAATGGATTGTCCTGCCAACTTATCCGTATATCCGCTTAAATCTTCTTCTCTGCGATAGAGCTGTAATCCGGTGGATTTCAAACGTTCTATCAACTCGCGGTTCAATGGATTTGCGAAATACGTCAGAATGCTTTGTGCTATTTTTTCCCCGATTTCATCGATGTTTATCAGTTTTTCGAGGTTGGCATTTTCCAGCTCGTCTATGTCATTAAAAGACTTGGCTATTTTCTTGGCTACAGTTTCGCCTACAAAACGGATGCCTAAAGCGAAGAGCACTCTTTCAAATGGAACCTCTTTGCTCGCTTCGATTCCTTTGATGATATTCTCCGCTGATTTTTCACCCATACGGTCCAGGTTCTTAATATCATCTGCTGTGAGCTGATATAAATCTGCCGTATTCTTGATTAGTCCCAAACGGTAGAACATATCTACGGTTTCCGGGCCTAAGCCATCTATATTCATTGCCTTACGGCTAATGAAATGCTCTATCTTACCTTTAATTTGAGGTGGGCAGGATGTTTCGTTAGGACAATAATGGGCTGCTTCCCCTTCGTATCGTATCAGTTTACTGCCACATTCGGGACAGTGAGTGATAAATTTCACTTTTTCACCGATAAGCATGCTGCGGGCGTCTTTGTCTACTCCCGTAATTTTAGGAATGATTTCTCCACCTTTCTCTACATAAACCATGTCTCCGATATGTAAATCCAGCCCTTCAATAATATCGGCATTGTGCAGAGAAGCCCTCTTCACGATAGTGCCGGACAGTTGTACCGGATCTAAATTGGCAACAGGAGTTACGGCTCCGGTGCGTCCTACTTGATAAGTGACCTTGTTTAAACGAGTCAAGGCGCGTTCTGCTTGAAACTTATATGCTATAGCCCATCGGGGAGATTTTGCGGTAAAACCGAGGTTTTTCTGCTGGCGCATACTGTTGACTTTTAAAACAATACCGTCTGTTGCTACCGGCAAGTTCTTTCGTTCGGTGTCCCAATATCTGATATATTCAAATACTTCTTCCAGGCTATGAGCCTTTTTCATGTGTTCCGAGGTTTTAAATCCCCAGCCGGCTGCTGCTTGTAAATTTTCATAATGTCCGTCACAGGGCAATTCTTCTCCTAACAGATAATACAAATAGGCATCAAGCTTGCGTGAGGCTACAATAGCGGAATTTTGCAACTTTAAAGTACCGGAAGCTGCATTGCGCGGATTGGCGAAAAGCGGTTCTTCACGCGCTTCTTTTTCCCGGTTCAGTTCTTCAAACACTTCCCAGGGCATTAATATTTCTCCTCTGATTTCAAACGACTCAGGATAGCTGCCGTGGAGCACTAATGGTATCGTGCGGATCGTTTTTACATTATCCGTTACATCATCACCTTTTTCACCGTCACCACGGGTTACGGCACGTACCAATTTGCCGTTTTCGTAGGTCAGTGAAATGGATGTGCCGTCGTATTTCAATTCACAGCATATTTCAAAGTCTTCGTTCAGAGCCTTCTTCACCCGGTCATAAAAGTCTGTCACTTCACTTTCCGAATAGGTGTTTCCCAATGAGAGCATGGGATATTTATGGGCTACCTGTGTGAAGTTTTTATTCAAATCGCTTCCTACGCGCATGGTAGGCGAATTGTCGTCCTGGTATTCGGGATGTTCCTTTTCAAGCTCTTGTAATTCGCGCATCCTGTTATCGAACTCTTTGTCTGATATTTCGGGAGCGTTCAATACATAATAATTGTAGTTGTGCCGATGTAAGTCGGCGCGTAGCTGGTCTATCTTTTCTTTTACTGTCATAACGATTTTGGAGTTTGGACACAAAAATACGGGTTTCTCCCGAATATTTTTTGCTTTTACTCTTAACTTACACTATTTTTGCGGAAAAAATAAAATATATGCGTATTGATATCATTACTGTTCTGCCGGAAATGATTGAAGGCTTCTTCAATTGCTCTATAATGAAACGTGCTCAAAATAAAGGGCTTGCAGAAATACATATTCATAACCTTCGTGATTATGCTGAAGATAAATACCGTCGGGTGGATGATTATCCTTTTGGTGGTTTTGCCGGAATGGTTATGAAGATAGAACCTATAGAGCGCTGCATTAATGCTTTGAAAGCCGAACGGGAGTATGATGAGGTCATTTTCACAACTCCGGATGGTGAACAGTTTAACCAGCCTATGGCTAATACGCTGTCTCTCGCTAAAAATCTTATAATTCTTTGCGGGCATTTTAAGGGAATTGATTACCGTATCCGCGAACATCTCATAACGAAGGAAATCAGTATCGGAGACTATGTATTGACTGGTGGCGAACTGGCGGCGGCCGTTATGGCTGATGCTATTGTACGTATTATTCCCGGAGTTATCTCTGACGAGCAATCGGCTCTTTCCGATTCTTTTCAGGATAATCTGTTAGCTGCTCCCGTTTATACGCGCCCGGCTGATTACAAAGGATGGAAAGTTCCGGAAATTTTACTATCCGGTCATGAGGCTAAAATTAAGGAATGGGAGCTGCAACAGTCATTGGAAAGAACTCGGAAATTACGTCCGGATTTGTTAGGTGAGTAATCTGTAAGATGTAAATAAAAATAAAAAGGGCATTCAGTTTGAATGTCCTTTTTTATGAAAATAGTTTGCGAATGGCTATGCTTTGTTATTCGTCATACCTCAAGTGCACCGATTATTTCTTTAACTGACTTATATCCGTGTCTGTTCAGATAGTCATCAATACCTTCTGCAACCTTCACGGTGATTGCCGGATCAATAAAGTTTGCAGTACCGATTTGAATGGCAGAGGCACCTGCGAGCATAAATTCCACAGCATCTTTCCAGTTCATGATGCCCCCTAAACCTATGACCGGTATTTTTACTGCCTTAGCAACCTGCCATACCATACGGAGTGCAATAGGTTTCACTGCTGCTCCGGACATGCCGCCTGTTACCGTGGAAAGGATGGGACGTCTGCGTTCTGCATCTACAGCCATTCCTAACAAGGTATTGATGAGTGATACGCTGTCTGCACCGCCATTTTCAGCAGCACGTGCTATTTCTGTGATGTCTGTAACATTGGGTGACAGTTTTACGATAAGTGTCTTTTTGTAAACTGAGCGTACGGCTTTTACCACTTCCTCCGCTCCTTTGGCTGTGACGCCAAATGCCATTCCACCTTGCTTTACATTAGGGCAGGATATGTTTAATTCTATGGCAGGAATATTTACAAGTTCATTAATGATTGCAGCCGTTTCCATATAATCTTCGATAGCAGAGCCTGAAACATTCACAATCATATTGGTTTTTATATCCTTGATACGCGGATAGATATGTTCAACAAAGTAATGTACACCCTTATTTTGCAGTCCCACAGCGTTTAACATGCCTGATGGAGTCTCTGCCATACGCGGATACGGATTACCTTCACGTTTGTGAAGAGTAGTTCCCTTTACAATTATACCACCTATTCGCGATATATCGATGAAATCGGCGAATTCTTCACCATATCCAAAAGTTCCGGATGCTGTCATCACCGGATTTTTCATTTGCAATTCACCAATGTTTACACTTAAATCTGCCATAATAGTTTGTTTATATTAAAAACCGGACCTTCTTTACATACGCATAAATGACCTTCTGTGGTATTTTCCACACAACATAAGCAAGCGCCTATGCCGCATGCCATCATGTTTTCTAAAGACACTTCACAATTAGTGCCTTTACTTTTGGCATATTTGGCTACAGCCATCATCATTGGTTTAGGACCGCAGGTATATATTTGTTCGAAGTTCACCTTGCTCAATATAGAATGTTGGGTGACATATCCTTTTTCGCCATGACTGCCGTCTTCCGTGGTGGTATATACATCTCCATAGGCAGCAAAATCTTCTAATTGCAACAAGTCTTTATCGCTTCTGGCACCTAATAAGAAGGTGGGTTTGCTTCCGTTTTTCGCCAATTGCTCGCCTAAATACAACATCGGTGCTGTACCTACGCCGCCACCTACTAATAAGAGCTTATCCGAGGGCTTTTCAGGCATTGTGAAGCTGTTTCCTAATGGAAGTACCACATTGATTATATCTCCTTGTCTTGCCGCTCCTAATCGCTTGGTTCCATCTCCTACAAGTTGGATTAGAAACCACACCTCATTCCGTTGTTTGTCTACATAATTAATAGAGATAGGGCGTCGCAGGAAAGTAGTGGGTGAACCGTCTACGCGAATTTCGGCAAATTGTCCCGGAAGCATTTCCGGGAGCAGGGACGGGGAAGTCAATTTCAGCAGCGCATAATTGGCATGCAGTCGGACGTTCTCGGTCACTGTCAGATCTAAAATATATTTTTTCATATTATCTATAAAGAAGGATTATCTTTTGACTGCAAAGATACGGGAATTTGTGCAAATAGCCGTAGTTGCCTCTTAATTTTCCGGTTTGAATGTTTCATAAGTATTATCATCAAAGAAAATTCTTATTTCTGTTATTTTTTTAGGTGGTCTTTCTTTATAGATAATCTCTTGTTTTACAATCTCTTTAGGCGTATTTACTGGAGCTTCTAACGCGATTTCCTTGCGATTTTCCGGAGTGCTTGGCTCATTGGACGGATTTTCCGGATTGTCAGCAAATAAAGGATAGTCGAATCCGTTGTTTTCAACGGATGGAGAATTATTGCTCATGTTTCCTTTTCCTGTTAGCAGCCATTCAAGGTTGATGTCATTATACCGCTTGTGAAGTTTCAGAATAACTTCTGTACTTGGATTATTACGGGAGGCTAATATATGGGAAATAGTGGCTTGAGCTACTTCTATACTTTCGGCAAATGCTCCAGCAGTTAACTGCTCCCTGTCCATTATCATCTTAAATCTATCCTTTATACTCATGGCGTAGATATTATTACAATTGTATAAGTCTTTAAATCCGATTACAAAAGTAAATAATAGGATTTACAAAAGCAAATTACGAGTGTAATATTTTAAAATTTACAATCGTACTTGGCAAATTTACTTATGTCAAGCTTATATTTGTAAAGAGGTTATTTTTCATGAAAAACATCTCTAATATTAGCTTTAATAAAATACATTATTATGCTGATTTACAGTTTAATATATTGTATTATAATAGGAGTATTACAGAGATTACAAATGTTTTGACGTATATTTCTTATATTTATAATTTAAAAGTCTAATAAATAGTTATATATATCAGATTTATAATGATATACACTATGATTAATATGTTGTTAACTGCTCACGGGATAAAGATGTAATAATGTATATAATAGACGTAAACACCCCTATTTACAAAAGTGTTAATCATCTATTATGTATACATGTAATATGTTTAGCTTTGTAATATATACGTTTGTGAATACTGTGTATTACATTGGTAATGCTTCATAGTTGTATAGTACAACTATTCCTCTATCCGGTTTATAAATCCTGGTAAAGTAATACTCGATTCTAAAAGAAAATTGGTGACAAAATTGGGAAGCGACTCTATGTTATCAGTCTTATGAAGGTCAACAATAAATTCTTTGCTTTATTTCAATATAAATACCCGAATGATTGAAAAGAAACGATTCTCAGAGGCTTATTTTGAATGTATTATACTGTATTATAGTATATTATGTGTATATTTAATTGCCGGATAAATCATGATAATAGAAAAAAAGGGGGAAAATCCCCCTAAATATGATAAAATGACACATAAATGAATCATTTTCGTATTTTCTTCTTTTATTAAAAAGATATGGAATGAGAAAATCAATGCAGGATTTTAAAGACCAATTCCCGTAAAAGGTCGCTATCGTTTAAGGAAGGGTTTCCTACTCCTTTAGACTTGGCATCTGTATATCGTATCTCTCCGATGATCTGCATGGTTTTTATTCCATTGTACATCCTCATGGCATTTAGATATTCGCGGGACTGCCACGGGCTCTTCAGACCTAAGAATGCTGCGATGCCTTGCTCCGATTTTTCGGGGGCATAATAGGCCAGCATCAGATTGGAAAAGAATCCGAAAAGTAAAGATAAAGTCATTTGAATCGGATTGGTTTTCGGATTTTCTTCAAAATATTTTATTATTCTGTTTGCCTTTAGAACATCCTTTTCCACGATGGCGCTGCGGAGTTCAAAGTTATTATAATCCTTGCTGATTCCTATGTTGCGTTCTATCTGTTCGGGGGTGACACGTGTCTGACCTTTTGGAAGTGTAATAATCAGTTTTTCCAGTTCTCCGGTAAGGCGGCTGAGGTCTGTCCCTACGAAGTCGGCAAGCATGGAAGTGGCTTTCGGTTCAAGGTCTATTCCTTTACGTTTCATATAGGATGTGATAAATGCCGGCAGTTGGGACTCTTTCACTTTCCTGGACTCAAACAGTATGCCCGACTTCTCTATTTCAGCTGCGAGTTTTTTCCTTTTATCCAATACGCCATGTTTGTGGCATATTACCAATATTGTAGATAGCAAGGGTTTTTGAAGGTAGTAGGAAAGCTCTTCTATATTGCGTATGTTCTGTGCTTCCTTCACTACTACCACTTGGTGCTCGGACATCATGGGATAGCGTTTGGCGGCATTGATAATTGTAGCCACGTCCACATCTGCGCCATATACAACGGTGAGGTTGAATTCTTTTTCGGTTTCATTCAGTACGTTGTCCGTTATATAATCCGAGATGAGGTCGATGTAATACGGTTCTTCGCCCATCAGGTAATAGATGGGACGATATTGCCCGGCTTTCAGTTCCCTTAAGATATCATCGCACGTAATTTCTTGCTTGGCCATATTTCTTGGTTTTACCAGTCGAATTTCAGATGTTTTACGGTTTTCTTCGCATCAATAATCATGCGCAGAGATGCAATGCCGATTTCAACATGTTCCTTTACATAGTTTTGGGTTACTATGTTATCGCTTTTATCGGTTTTGACGCCTTCCGGAATCATCGGTTGGTCGGACACCAGCAACAAAGCTCCGGTGGGGATATGATTGGCAAAGCCGCAACTGAACAAGGTTGCCGTCTCCATATCGACTGCCATGGCACGGGTTTTTTTGAGATACTCCTTAAAGTCCTCATCGTGTTCCCAAATACGGCGGTTGGTGGTATATACAGTACCGGTCCAGTAATCGCGGGCATGGTCGCGAATGGCGGAAGAAACGGCACGTTGCAGCATAAAAGCTGGCAGTGAAGGAACTTCCGGCGGGAAGTAGTCGTTTGAAGTACCCTCACCGCGGATGGCGGCGATTGGAAGGATAAGATCCCCTATCCTGTTTTTCTTGTCGATGCCTCCGCACTTGCCCAAAAACAGGCATGCTTTGGGCTGAATGGCACTTAATAAGTCCATGATGATGGCGGCGTTGGGGCTTCCCATTCCGAAGTTTACGATCGTTATTCCTTCCGCACTGGCCGAAATCATATTAGCGTCCCTGCCTAGTATGGGAACATTGAATTTTTCGGCAAAAATTTCGACATACTTGTTGAAGTTGGTCAACAGAATATACTCTTCAAAATCCTCCAGGTTACGTTTTGTGTAACGGGGCAGCCAATTAGCTACGATTTCTTCTTTTGTTTTCATAAGATTTCATTAAATTTGTTCCGTAAAACCGTTAGGGAACGATTATTTAACTCACAAAAATACAATAAAAAAGTAAAAACAAGAAATTAAAATAGAATGTTCTCACTGAACCTGCCGGCGTTTGAAGCCAAGATTATTACAAGGGATGGAAAAAGAAGTATTTTCGATGTTATCCGCCGCCGATATGTTGCCTTGACCCCGGAAGAATGGGTGCGGCAGCATTTCGTACATTTTCTCATGACGCATAAGGGCTATCCGCAGGCACTGATGGCAAACGAGGTGCAGGTGCAGTTGAACGGTACTAAAAAGCGCTGCGATACAGTTCTTTATAGGCGTGACCTTACGGCACGCATGATTGTGGAATATAAGGCTCCCGAGGTGGAAATCACTCAGAAGGTCTTCGACCAGATTACCCGTTACAACATGGTGTTGAAAGTGGACTATCTGATAGTAAGTAACGGTATCCGGCATTATTGCTGCCGTATGGATTACGAACAGAACAGTTATACTTTTTTACAAGATATTCCAGACTACGCAAGCCTCTGATTTTACCGGCTGAATGAACCGTAATGAATCAGGGAGTGAATGCCTTTCACTCCCTAACTCATTACATCCCCTTTCAGAACACCTTCCTGAGGGGATTGAAAAGAACGGCAACCATGTAAACACGATAGCAAAAAAGATGCACTTCCCCCACTCTTTCCTACTTCATTTCGTCGTATACCATCCGGGAAATGTGTGCGATGATGGCGGCATTCTCTTCGTCCGTTTCACTTGAGTCCGTTACGAAGACAGCGATATAATACTTCTTGCCACCGGGCGTGATTACTACTCCGGCATCATTATCCGCCATCTTCACGCCTTTCAAATTACGATCGGAAGAACCGGTTTTATGCCCCACAACCGTATTGGAAGGCAATAAGCCTTTTAGTTTGTTGCTTCCTGTGGCTGTTTCGGTCATAGTTTTCCAAAGGAAATCCCGGTACACGGGGGCGAATAAATTTTTCTCATCGGCCATTTTCAGTAACCGTACCATTTCAGAGGGGGTGCTCCAATTGGAGTATGCCTTTGGGGGATTCCGGTGCATGGAGTCTTCCGTTTCGGACAAGTTGAAATCATTGATGCCCAATTTCCTGATGTACTGATGAATATGCCCTATTCCACCGGCATATTCTATGAGGATGTCGCAGGCATTGTTATCGCTTAGCGAGATGCTGTATTGTAAAAGCTCTCCTAATAATATATCCAGATCTTGACCGGAATGCTTTTGCCGCAGCGGACTGTAGGTATTTGGCTGTAATTGGGAAGCTTTTACATGAACAATATGTTTCAATGGGATTTCCTCTCTGTTCATTTTATCCAATACGGCCAGGGCTACATGGAATTTGAATACGCTCAGAAGCGGATAGTGCACCTCGTTGTTGTGTAGTATGGTTTCGTCTTTGTCTGTCAGTACGGCTACGCCGACCGTGGCTTTCTTCCCTTTAAGGAAACCGGCAATTTTGCCTTCCAATGCCTGCTGTTGTGCTTGTAGAACGATGTTTATGCTGAAACACAACACGCCTATCAAAGTATATCTAAGCTTCATATTATTAATTTCATACATTTGTTCGAGTCAACAAATGTATGAAATTAATTTAAAGAGAAAAACTGCATTTCCTTATTTGCCCTTATTCTTTCCGAATTTTTCCTGCAGCTTTTGCATCAGCTCATAGAAGTTGGGAATATAGACCGTTGCCAGCAATGTATTCAGCGCCATACCGAATACTACTGCCGCTCCAAGGGCGACGCGGCTTCCCGCTCCCGCCCCTGTGGCGAACAGAAGTGGCATAACTCCCAATACAAACGCCAATGAGGTCATCAGAATGGGACGAAGCCGGATATGTCCTGCCTGGAACGCGGCGTCACGGATACTGTTGCCCTGTGCACGGAAGTCGCGTGCAAACTCCACAATCAGGATACCGTTTTTGGCGGATAGCGCCACTAACAGGATTATACCGATTTGCGTATAGATGCTGACCGGAGTTCCCATCACATAGCAACCCAGCATTGCGCCGAGTAATGCCACCGGAATTCCCATTACTGCTGCCACCGGACTTGTCCAGCTTTCATACTGTGCGGCAAGTATAAGGAAGGCCACTAACAACGCCATGATAAAGACTACGGTAGTGGTGGTTCCTGCCTGCGTTTCCTGGTAGGCAACGGAAGTCCATTCATAGCCGAATTCATTGCCGAGTTGGGTCTTTATCAAGTTTTCCGCTTGCTTGATGGCTTCTCCGGAACTGCTTCCCGGGGCTGCATTGCAGGTGACGGATGCGGTAGAGTACATATTATACCGGTTGATTTGGTCCATACCCAGTTGCTCGTCTATCTGTGTGAAGGAAGAGAAAGGAACCATTTCTCCCGAAGCATTGGGTACGCCTAACTTGAGGACGTCGTCGATAATGCGTTGGGCACGGTCGCCAGCACCCAGCTTCACCTGATATATACGTCCGAACTGTACATAATCATTAACGTAGGCTTCTCCCATATAATACCCTAAAGCCGTGAAAACACTGTTCAACTGTATGCCCATCAATTGCACTTTGTCGCGGTCTATATTCAGGAAATATTGGGGGACATTGGCCTGATACTGGCTGCTGACGGATGCCAAAGCCGGATAATTGCGGTAATTTTCCATTAAAGTTTCCACGGCACGCTGCATTTCGGTGGCGCCGAGATTGTTACGGTCTTCCAATTGCAGTTGCAGTCCGCCGGTAGCGCCCAGCCCCGGAATGGCAGGCGGAACCATTGCAAAGACCTCAGCTTCCTGAATACCATAGGCTTCCATGTTGAAACGATCGACAATGGCCGCTGCCGTGTGTTTTTTCCCCTTACGCTCATCCCAGTTTTTCAGGACTACGAAGTAGGTAGCGGCATTACTCTGCTCTCCGCCACCCATAACGGAAAAGCCGGATATGCCGATGTAATCCTTTACTTCGGGATAGGTGTCGAGCAGAGCGTTTATTTGTTTCCCCACCTCTTGCGTGCGCTCCAGGCTCGATGCGGGTGGAAGTTGCACAACAGCGAGGAAATATCCGTCGTCTTCTTCCGGTATGAAAGTAGAGGGCCACTTAACGAACAGCAACACAGCGATTATGGTAAATGCAGCGTATGAAATCACTGCGGCAAAAGGTCTTTGCAGCAGATAGCCCACTGTTTTGTCATACATTCCTTGTGTCTTGTCATACAGACGGTTGAAACCTTTATACAGAGGGAATTTCGAGGGTTTGGTGGGTTGGAGCATCAATGCGCAGAGTGCGGGCGTCAGCGTCAGAGAGTTGATGCCGCTTAGCACGGTACTGGCAGCAATGGTCAAGGCAAACTGCTTGTACAATTGTCCCGAAATCCCGCTGACAAGCATGGTAGGGATAAATACGGCAAGCAACACCAGCACTACTCCCACAATGGGGCCTGTAATCTCTCCCATTGCTTCGGTTACGGCTTGCCGGGCGGTGTACCGTCCCGTATCCAACAGACGTGTGGAGTTTTCCACGACCACAATGGCATCGTCCACCACGATGGCAACCGCCAATATCAGCCCGAACAACGTTAAAGTATTGATAGAGAAACCGAATAATGACATGATTGCCAACGTGCCGATCAGTGAAACGGGAATTGTGATACAAGGAATGATGACAGCCCGCCAATTCTGCAGAAAAAGGAAGATTACCAGCACTACCAATAGCGTTGTTTCAAAGAAAGTTACCATTACTTCATCAATGGATGCATGGATAACGTCTGTTGTATCGAGCGTTACATTATATTGTACACCTGCCGGAAAATTCTGCGATAATTCCTGCATCTTCGCTTTGACGCCCGTCGATACATCCAGTGAATTACTGCCCGGTTGCTGGTAGATGGCGATGGCAGCCGTAGGCCTTCCGTCCAGTTGGGAAACAACGCTGTAAGATGCCGATCCCAGGTCTATATGGGCTACGTCACGCAGACGGAGAATCCGCCCGCCGCTTTCCGTACGGAGGATAATGTTACCGAACTCTTCGGGTGAAGTGAGCCGCCCCTTTACAGTCAGGCTGTATTGATAGGCATTCTTGTTCTCATTTCCGATGGGTTGTCCTACGTTGCCGGCACTGACCTCTACATTCTGCGTCTGAATGGCTTGATACACATCAGCCGGTGAGAGATTGCGGATGCGCATGGCGGCAGGGTCGAGCCAGATACGCATGGAATAGTCCCCTGCTCCCATTACGTTGACTGCACCCACACCGGGCACGCGGGTCAGTTGGTCTACGAGGTTCAGTTTGGCATAGTTGCTGAGGTAAAGACCGTCGTAATCTTTGTTGTCGGACTTCATGGTCAGGAACATAACGATATTGCTGGACTGCTTCTGCACCGTAACCCCCTGCACTACTACGGGAGTAGGCAGCGATGACTGTGCTACGCTGACGCGGTTCTGTACCTGTACGGTGGCCATGTCGATATCTGTGCCTACTGCAAAAGTGACAGTGAGCGAATACGCCCCCGATGAGGATGAGTTGGACGACATATAAAGCATTCCGTCCACTCCGTTGACCTGCTGTTCGATAGGAATGCCGACGGTTTGAGCTACCGTCTGCGCATTGGCTCCGGGATAAACGGCGCTCACCTGCACCGTAGGAGGTGTTATGTCCGGATATTGCGCAATGGGCAGAATACCCAGTGTGACCAGTCCCGCTACGACGATGAGCAGTGCCAGTACGGTTGCGAATATGGGACGGTCTATGAAGAATTTTGAAAACATGATTCTTTGGTTTTGAATGGTTATATATACAGTGTGGATTATTGAACGGGATTTATCCGCATGCCGTTTCTGACTTTCATCAGGGCTTTCGTCACATACCGCTCCTGCGGGGAAAGTCCTTGTTTTATCTGGCGCAGACTGTCACCTATCAGTTGTCCTGTTTCGATGTGACGGTAGTGTACGATGTCCGAGTCGTTGACTACGTACACGTATTTACCCAACTGGTCTGTGCCGATAGAAGCATCGGGTATCAGGATTGCGTTTTTCTGTTTTCCGTAAGGCAGCGTGATGCTGACATAAAGCCCGCTCTTCAAGATTCCTTTGGGATTATCCAGCCGGGCACGGATATTCAGCGTCCCGGTGTTCAAGTCTACATTGGGCGACAGATAATCCAACTGTGCCGGGTAATTCAGTATGCCGTCTTTCCCCAGGCTGACGTTAACCTGTTTGGGAATGCTGTCTCCTTGCTGCAATAACATGGCAAGCCATTGATTGTCGGCTACATTAAAATAAGAGTACAGATGATCGTCTTTATAGACAGTGGCCAAAGTTACAGGTTGTACGCTGCCGTTTATATAGCTTCCTGCATCTGCAAGGTTGCGGCTGATTGTTCCGTTGAACGGGGCACGTACCGTACAGTAGCTCAAATTGGTCCGTGCCGTATTTAATGCAGCTTCGGCATTGCTTACCGCTGCCAGCGAAGTAGCTACATCCGACTTGGATTGCAATACCTGTATCTGGCTGACGGCATCTGTTTTTGCTGCTTCCTGCATACGCGCATAATTACTCTGTGCATATTCAAGATTGGCACGTGCCGTATTCAAAGCGGCTTCCGCTTGCCTCACATTATCCTGATAAACAGTAGGCTCAATCTGGAAGAGCACCTGCCCTTGGCGTACCCGGCTGCCGGGTGCATAGGCTATGGTCTGCAACGTTCCGCTGACTCTGCCCACTAAATCCACTGTTTTTTCAGAAGTCAGATAGCCGGGATAGTTTTTGGTAAGCGTAATGTTTTGCACACTTGGGCGGGCTACACTGATTTCCGGTACGGGCATTGCATGCGACGTTTCTTTTTTATTCCCGCATCCTGCCAACAAAGGTAGGGCAAGCAGGGCGATGTACATTTGATTTTTCATATATGGTTCAGTTTAAATTCAGTTGAGTATGTATATATTATATATGTTTATTTATGATTTGCGGCTGATGTACCTAAAATCATAATCCTGAAATGATGTTTCCGTATCCTCCCCCTAATGCTTTATAGAGAGAGATGAGCTCCTGCAGTGAGTTTCCTTGTGCTTGCGTCAGTTGGTTTTGATAAGCCAGCAATGAACGAAGGGCATCCAGGACATTTTGAAAAGGGGTTAGCCCCTGCTTATAGAGGTCTAATGACAGCTTCAACGTCTCCTCTCCCTGATTGCATACTTCGCGCAGGGCTACAATCTGCTTGATGGAATTGCGGTAGCCGTTCATGGCATTGTCTGTTTCCTGTACGGCTGTGAGCACGGTTTGGTTAAACTGATGGATAGACTCGTCCAATTGCGCACGTGCCAGCCGGGTGGCATTAACCAGTTTTGTACCGTTGAAGAGTGTCCAACTGAGGCTTGGTGCTATTTCAAACGTCATACTGTTCCGTTTGGTGAAATCTTTCAGGTCATGGGAAGAATATCCTACGGAACCTTTTAGGAAAACCTGCGGCAGCCAATCGCTTTTAGAAGCACCGAGCAGGGCTGCCTGTGCGTTGATTTGCCGTTCGGCCTGCCGGATATCCGGACGACGGAGCAGCAAGTCGGCAGGAATACCTATGCCTACAGGTTCCATATAGTCGGGAAGTTTGCCGTTCTGCTCCAATGTGGGACGAAGGTCTTGGGGATAAGTTCCGAGCAGAATGGCCAGAGTGGTGATATATTGATTGATACCTGCCTCCAGTTGGGGAACAGACGCTTTGGTACTGTAATATACAGACTTGGCTTGAGACACATCCAGTTTGGAAACCAATCCGGTCTTGTAGCGCACTTGGGTAATCTCAAGCACTGCGGCTTGCGTATTGCAATTGCGGATGACCACATTTAATTCCTGCTGTAATTCACGCAGCCCGATGTAGGCCGATGCTACCTGCGCGCATAGCGATATCATGACAGAGGTATATTCTTCCTTGCTGGCGGCAAAATTTTCACGTTGCGCTTTTACCCGTTGCCGGATACTGCCGAATATATCCAGTTCCCAGCTTGCATTGAGCGAGGCGCTGTATGCCCCGGTTATGGATTGCGGTGCTTCACTTACATTGCCGCTGCTTTGTTGGCGTGCCCATCCGCCATTCAGGGAAACGGAAGGGAAGAAACTCCCCCGCTCTATCCGCCAATTGGCTTTAGCCATATCCATACGGTCTATGGCTGAAAGCACCGAAAAATTCCCGGCGGATGCCGTTGCTATCAGCGAATCGAGCATCGGATCGCCAAAGGCTTTCCACCATTTATCGTCTACCGGCTGTATTTGGCTGCCGAACAGATTATCGTCTCCGGGAATGGTATGGGCAGTGCCGGTTCCCCAGCCTTGCGGAAGCGGCTTTTCCAAGTAGCTATTGCCTTTTTGCGCCCATGCCGCAAAAGAGAAACATAGAATGAGCAATGTACTGCTCCAAGCTTTTAGAGTCATAAAAAAAGGTTTAAGTTGTTATTTTATGGGATTGATAACAACCTAAACCTTTATTTGTTTATCGCGATTCTTGCGGAATTTATTCAGCGTCTGCTGCTTTCTTTCTGCTTCTTGTTGTCTTTTCCTTTACCGGTTCCTCTTTCACTTCCGGAGCAATACCTGCCAGTTCCGGGTCAATCATGATACGTCCGCAGTACTCGCAAACGATGATTTTCTTACGTGAACGGATGTCCAGTTGTCTTTGGGGCGGAATCTTGTTGAAACAGCCGCCGCAAGCATCGCGCTGTACGTAAACGATACCCAGACCGTTGCGTGAGTTCTTACGGATACGCTTGAAGGATTGAAGCAGACGCGGCTCTATTTTAGTTTCGAGTTCTTTGGCTTTGTCTCTCAGCTTTTCTTCTTCCTGTTTGGTTTCGGAGATGATTTCGTCCAGCTCATTCTTCTTTACTTCAAGGTCTTTTTGTCTTTCTTCCAAGGCAGCGGTACTGTCTGCGGCTTCCTGAGACTTGACTTCTTCATCGGCAGAGAACTCTTTGATTCTCTTTTCGCAGAGTTCGATTTCCAAGGTCTGGAACTCGATTTCTTTGCTCAGGAAGTCATACTCGCGGTTGTTGCGCACATTTTCCTGCTGCTCTTTATATTTGGCTACAGAAGCCTTTGCGGTTTCGATTTCCACTTTCTTCGTTGCGATAGCAGATTTCAAATCGGCAACTTCCGACTGGATTCTTTCGATGCGGGTGCTCAGACCGGCAATTTCATCTTCCAAGTCTTGCACTTCCAAAGGAAGCTCGCCTCTCAACGTCTTGATTTCATCAATTTTAGACAACATGGTCTGTAGCTGGAACAAGGCTTTCAATTTCTGTTCCACTGTCAATTCCTGGGGATCTTTTTTTGCTTCTTTAGCCATTTTAATTACATGTATTTTATGGGATTTGTATTTATCTTGCTTTGTTGTACTTCAACATTAGGAAATAAATCCCGGATTATTGTATAAAATATTTCTTTTGTATATTGTTCGCTTTCATAATGCCCTATCTCTGCCAGCAGAATATCCGTGTCATGGCCGAAATAATCGTGATACTTTATTTCACCCGTGATGAAAACGTCCGCACGGTTGCGTATGGCAAGCGGCATGAGAAAAGCTCCTGCACCGCCACACAAGGCAACGGTCTGTATCTCCCGCCCGGTGAGCCTGTTGTGTTTCAGACAACCCACTTCAAAGGTTTTCTTGATACGCTTTAGGAACTCCAACTCGGTTTCCGGAGTTTCCAATTCGCCGATAACGCCTGCTCCGGCTTGTTGCCAAGAGTTCTGCAACGGATATAAATCAAATGCAGGTTCTTCGTACGGATGTGCGGCAAGTAACGCTTTGATAACTTCTGCTTTCCGGTAAGTCGGCAGAATGGTTTCGATGCGCGTCTCCTTTTCCACATGCAGCTCGCCGATTTTTCCGCAATAAGGATTGGCGCTTTCAAGAGCACGGAACATCCCCTCGCCTTCCACATTGTAGCTGCACGAATCATAATTGCCGATACATCCGCATCCGGCAGATGCCAATGCTGTGCGTACTTCTTCCGCCCGGGTTGCAGGAACAAATGTAACCAATTTCAGCAAAGCGTTTTCCTTAGCTTCCAGTACACGTACATTCTTCAATCCGATTTTTTCGGCAATCTTGAAATTCACTCCTTCCGGCGCATTATCCAGATTAGTGTGGGCGGAATAGATGACAATGTCGTTCTTGATAGCTTTCAAGATACAACGCTCCACGTAATCTTTTCCCGTAATGGATTTATAACCCTTAAAAATAAGCGGATGATGCGATATCACAAGATTATATCCTAACGCAATCGCTTCATCCAGCACGGCTTCAGTAACGTCAAGACACAACAAAGCCCCTGTTGCTTCCGCATCTGTCAATCCGACTTGCAGGCCGGCATTATCAAATCCGTCCTGCAATGGCAGAGGCGCGAACCGTTCAAGGGCGCTTACTATCTCCTTAATTTTCATTATCAGTAGAAAATTTGGTTGCAAAGATATGAAAAAGTAGCGAATTACGGCTTACTTTTACCTTTTTTTTCTACCATGACCGGCCGTAGCTTTCCATAAGCGTCGAAAGACTTACGCGAAGCCAGTGAAATGGTTATCATCAGCGAAAGCATGGATGCCGTAAATGTGATAACCATAATCATCATCTGATATTTGATGGCGACATTCGGACTGCTTCCCCCTAATATCTGTCCGATCATTGTTCCGGGAAACGCCACCAAGCCCATGACGGAGATATTGGCGATGAGCGGACTGAATGCCTTGATAATAGCCTGACGGATAAACGGCGCCTGCGCTTCTGTGCGGGTAGCCCCGTTGCCAAGCAGATAGCGGTAAAGCTGTTGCTCGCGTTTCAATCCGCTATAATAGGTATTCAGGGCTATAACATTGCTGGATAGCATGTTTCCCATCAGTATGCCGAAAATGGGAATGAAGTATTGAGCGCTGAATACATTTTCAAGACGCAACACGATTCCTATAAAATACATTCCCACGCATACTACGCTACATAGGAAACCTACGGATATAGGTATCAGCAGTATCTTGCGCTTCAGTTGTGTGCGCGCCAGTGCCGTTTGCGAAGCTACGAGTATCATGACGATTACCCACAGGAAATTAATCCACGGATTATTCCAAAGAAAAAGGTATTTCAGATAAATGCCGATGAAGAAAAGCTGCACAATCATGCGTGCCGTACCGATAAGGGTTGCACGTAGCAGGCCGGTCTTGAATTTCCATATATAGAATAATGGGATTGACAGCAAGAGCAGTCCGATACCCAAGCTGAGGTATGATATGTCGATAGTTCCCATGAATACTTTGAATTAGCGGGTAAATATGAAAACCAATACAGATGCAATAATAATGCAAACTCCCATAACAATCAGCATCATGCGTACGGTATGTTTCTGTTCGGAACATTCCTTTTGCCGGGTAAGTCTGGTTATTTTCTCCATATCTTCTGCGGTTGTGTTGTGGGGCATGCCGCACCCTTTGTGCATTTTATCCAAACGCTCGTTGAGACGTTCCCGGCGAAGAAGGCGTAAATTACGGTTCTCCTTATCACGGCGTATCATATCAAAAACAAATCCGGCAAAACTCATGGCTTTATTTTTATCAGGTTTATTACATTATTATATGTCTGTCGCATCCTTTGGCGAAACCCATGTCGTGCGATACCGCCAGTACGGCGGTTCCCTTTCGGGTTTGATGCCGTAAAAAGGCAAGAACTCTTTCCGTAGAGCCCGAATCGAGTGCCGAAGTTGGCTCGTCCACAATGATTAACGGCTTGTTGGTCATGGAAGCTACAGCTATCATCATACGTTGGCGTTGACCGCCGGATATTTCATTTACACGTTTATAATATAGCTCTCTTTCCAATCCTAATTCTTCAAAGCAATTGAATAGTTGAATTTCGGAGAACGGTGTGGCTCGATTGGCTTTCAGGCTGAAAGGCAGTTGTATCATGTCTTTTACCCATTCTAACGGTAGTGCCAATTCTTGTGGAATCCAGGCTATTTGTTTGCGAATAAGGTCTATGCTGTTTTTATCCGATACGATGTCATTGACCGTAATGCGTCCTTCTTTTAATGGAGTAAACCCCAGTACGGCATTGAGAAGAGATGTTTTTCCACACCCCGACGAGCCGGAAATGCTGGCAATCTCTCCCCTCTTCAATTGCAGGTTGAAGTTGGAGAATAGCACATCATTACCGTATGCAATACTGGCATCCTCTATTTGTAGCATAAATAAATTCTTTAGTCGTTAGTTGCAAAGGTAAGGAAAAAAGATTTGCATACATAACTTTATACTTTTATCTTTGTGTCACTAATTAATTCGGGAGAAAAAGTATGATACAGAACGAACGGGATTGCCGCCATGAACATGTGTTGGGCGTGGCAAGGCAAATGATGACTGCCGCACGCACAGCTCCTAAAGGGAAAGGTGTAGATGTAATTGAAGCAGCACTGGTTACAGGAGAAGACCTGAAAAAGCTTTCAGAAAAAATGAATGCCATGGCAGAAGAACTGGGTATGAAGTTCTTTCTGCGTGATGCGGCAAATGTCCTGCAGGCAGAATGTGTCGTTATAATAGGTACGCGCGAGCAGGCGCAGGGATTGAACTGCGGTCATTGTGGCTTTCCTACTTGTGCCGGGCGTACGGAGGGTGTGCCATGTGCCTTGAATACGGTTGATGTGGGGATTGCTGTCGGCTCCGCTTGCGCCACGGCTGCCGACATGCGGGTAGATACCCGGGTAATGTTCTCTGCCGGACTGGCCGCACAGCGAATGAACTGGCTGAAAGATTGCAAGACTGTATTCGCCATTCCGGTCAGTGCCTCTTCCAAGAACCCGTTCTTTGACAGGAAGCCTAAGGAAGAAAAGAAATAAAGCGCATTGCCGAACCTGAAGTTGAGAACGGGAAACGTAAAGTTGAACTTTAGCGGCGTAGAGTTGAACTTCAGAACTCTAAAGTGGCACTTTAGAAATGCAGAATAGAACTTTGCGTAAATTAAGATTAAGGGGCATCGGTATTCAGGCTTCATTATCTTACTTGACGCATTAAATAACTTAGAATTGATATGGGATATTTTGTTGGAATTCCATTGGGCGGAGCTGCCGAAAAGGACTGTCAGGTGCGTTTCGGTAAGAACATGACCTTTCAAGTGGAAACGCGCGCTCCTCACCTGCCAGCGGAGTGGGCATTACAGAGTGGCGTACAGCTTACATGGCCTCATGCGGATACGGATTGGGCCTATATGCTTGAAGAAGTGCAGCAATGTTTTATAGCCATTGCTTCCGAGATAGCCAAGCGGGAGTTGCTGTTGATTGTAACTCCGGAACCTGAAGAGGTAAGAAAGCAAATTTCCGCGACAGTGGATATGGATAATGTTCGTTTCCTGAAATGTGAAACGAATGATACTTGGGCACGCGACCATGGAGCTGTCACTATGGTAGATACGGAAGGGCCGTCTCTGCTTGATTTTACTTTTAATGGCTGGGGACTGAAGTTTGCTTCGGATAAGGATAATCAAATTACACGTCGGGCTGTTGAAGCTGAAATCTTAAAAGGCCGGTATATAAACCGTTTGGGCTTTGTGCTGGAAGGCGGATCCATTGAGAGTGACGGCATGGGAACATTGCTTACCACTTCGGAGTGCTTGTTGTCGCCTAACCGTAACGGCCAGTTGAATAAGGTGGAGATTGAGGAGTATCTTCGGTCTACATTCCATCTTGAACGGGTACTTTGGCTGGATTACGGTTATCTGGCCGGAGATGATACGGACAGTCATATAGATACGCTTGCCCGTTTTTGTTCGCCGGATACGATTGCCTATGTGCAGTGCAGGGACGTGAATGACGAGCATTATGAGGAGCTGCACCGAATGGAAGAACAGCTTAAAACGTTCCGGACACTTGCCGGAGAACCTTATAGACTGTTGGCATTGCCGATGGCCGATAAGATAGAAGCGGAGGGCGAAAGGCTGCCGGCTACGTATGCCAACTTCTTGATAATGAATGATGCAGTGTTATATCCCACATATAACCAGCCGGAGAATGATATGCATGCCAAAGAGGTGTTGCAAATGGCTTTTCCCAAGCATGAAATTGTAGGTGTAGACTGCCGTGCTTTGATAAAACAACATGGCTCGCTGCATTGTGTCACGATGCAATATCCGGTAGGAGTAATCAGATAAAGGTATGAAAGTTATCAATTTCGTTTTTTGTGGGATATTTGTAGCCATGTATATAGCAGGTTGGCTCTTTCCTAAGTTTCGGCGGTATATTAAAAAGAATATATGGTTGGATAACTTACCGGGAGTGTTGGAGCTTATCTTCTTTATAAATCTCTCCGAATATCTTTTTGTAGAGCAATGGAATTGGGAATATGGCGAGGTTCTTTCCTGGCTTGCTCCTGTTCTTATCGTTTTGGTAACTTCTTATTGGTGGGATAGATTAGACCGGAAAAATAAAAAACATTTAAAAGAAATATAGATTATGAGAAAAATAAAAGTCGGTATTATTCAGCAGGCCAATGTGGCGGATATGCGCATTAATCTGATGAATCTGGCCAAGAGTATCGAATCGTGTGCTGCTCATGGTGCACAATTAGTGGTGTTGCAGGAGTTGCATAACTCACTCTATTTTTGCCAGACGGAGAATACACAACTGTTTGATTTGGCGGAACCTATTCCCGGACCATCGACCGGTTTCTATTCGGAGTTGGCGGCTGCCAACAACATAGTATTGGTAACTTCATTGTTCGAAAAGCGTGCTCCGGGACTGTATCATAATACGGCCGTTGTGTTTGAGCGTGACGGTAGCATTGCCGGGAAATACCGCAAGATGCACATCCCTGATGATCCGGCCTATTATGAGAAGTTTTATTTCACTCCCGGAGATTTGGGCTTCGAACCTATCCAAACGTCTTTGGGAAAATTGGGCGTTTTGGTTTGTTGGGACCAGTGGTATCCCGAAGCAGCACGTCTCATGGCGCTGAAAGGAGCTGAATTATTGATTTATCCTACCGCCATCGGTTGGGAAAGCAGCGATACTGATGATGAGAAAGTCCGCCAACTCAACGCATGGATAATCTCGCAACGCGGACATGCCGTAGCAAACGGGCTCCCGGTTATTTCGGTGAATCGTGTGGGACACGAGCCAGATCCCTCTATGCAAACAAATGGCATCCAATTTTGGGGGAACAGTTTTGTAGTTGGACCGCAAGGTGAGTTTTTGGCACAGGCTGGCAATGAGCAGCCGGAAAATATTGTGGTGGAAGTGGATTTGGAACGTTCGGAGAATGTCCGCCGTTGGTGGCCATTCCTGCGCGATCGCAGAATTGACGCCTATGAGGGATTGACAAAACGTTTTTTAGACTGAGGGTTTGTTTGAATTCTATAAGAAAAGAATTCTCAAAAGCATGCTGAATAAAAATAAGGCAAGTTCCGAAGAAAGGAGCGCTTCTATTTAAATGTAACTTTTTTGTTCATCAGGAAGTTGACTCCGCCATATACAAATAATCCTAAGAACTGGGCGAGGTATTCATTACAGTTCAATCCCTCTACCAAGCCGATGAGGAAAAGGAATTGCGCACAATAAGCCATTCCGAAAGCTATGGAAAAGAGCAACACTTGCCGCCAAGTGTTGCTCTTCTTTTCTGTTGGGAATACCCAATACTTGCACCAGATAAAGTTATGAGTCTGTGCCAGTATATATGCAGTAACATTGGAGAGCATGTAATTAATGTCCAACTCATCCATCATTACCCAGATGGTAATTGCTGTTATCAAGGCGTTTAATGTACCGATTACTGCAAAACGGCAAATACGTGTGGACTCTTTCACTCTCTCCTATTCTCTTGTTTTTATTCTTTTACCTCCACAATAAGGTTAAGCTCGTCCAATTGTTTTTGGTCGATAACCGAAGGTGCATCCAGCATAACATCGCGACCGGAATTATTCTTCGGGAACGCAATGCAGTCACGAATACTGTCAAGACCGGCAAAGATACTTACCCAACGGTCGAGGCCGTAAGCCAAACCACCATGAGGAGGTGCGCCGAACTTGAAGGCATTCATCAGGAAACCGAATTGTTCTTCAGTCTTTTCCGATGTGAATCCCAATATCTCAAACATCTTGGCCTGCAATTGAGCATCATGGATACGGATCGAACCGCCACCGACTTCAATACCGTTACATACCATATCATAAGCATCGGCACGAACGGCTGCAGGATCTGTGTCCAACAAAGGAATATCTTCATCCTTCGGATGGGTAAACGGATGATGCATAGCCATCAGGCGGCCTTCTTCTTCGCTCCATTCAAACATCGGGAAGTCAACTATCCAAAGCAATGCAAACTTATTCTTGTCGCGTAAGCCTAATTGGTTACCCATTTCAAGGCGAAGCTCATTCAGTTGCTTGCGGGTCTTCATTACGTCATCACCGCTCAAGATAAGAATCAAATCGCCCGGTTTTGCACCGAAAGCGGCTTTCATCTCTTGCAGCACCTCTTGCGTGTAGAATTTATCGACACTTGATTTCACAGTGCCGTCAGCTTCTACACGGGCATATACCATTCCTTTGGCTCCGATTTGCGGTTTCTTTACGAATTCGGTCAAGGCATCCAGTTGCTTGCGGGTGTAGCTTGCAGCGCCTTCCGCACAGATACCGCCGATGTATGCGGCATTGTCGAATACAGAGAAACCATGACCTTTCATAATATCCATTAACTCTACGAATTTCATGCCGAAGCGCAAATCCGGTTTGTCGCTACCGTAATATTTCATAGCATCTGCCCATGGCATACGTTGGAACGGTTCGGTCAACTCAACACCGCGCAGTTCTTTGAAGAGGTACTTTGCCATACCTTCGAAAAGTTCGATTACATCGTCCTGCTGTACGAAAGACATTTCACAGTCGATCTGTGTAAATTCCGGTTGACGGTCGGCGCGGAGGTCCTCATCGCGGAAGCATTTTGCGATTTGGAAGTAACGGTCAAAACCCGAAACCATCAGCAACTGTTTCAATGTTTGAGGGCTTTGCGGCAATGCGTAGAATTGTCCCGGATTCATGCGTGAAGGAACGACAAAATCGCGTGCACCTTCCGGTGTAGAACCGATGAGAAGAGGAGTCTCTACTTCAATGAATCCTTTGCTGTCCAGGTATTTACGCACTTCAATAGTCATCTTATGGCGTAATTCCAAATTCTTGCGTACTGCTGCACGGCGTAAATCCAGATAACGGTATTTCATACGGATATCGTCACCGCCGTCTGTATTGTCTTCAATTGTAAAAGGAGGAGTTAAGGCTGAATTCAGCACATTCAATTCCGATACGATGATTTCGATATCTCCCGTAGGAATATTTTTGTTTTTGCTGAAACGTTCGTTGACCGTTCCTACTATTTGAATTACGAACTCACGGCCCAAGCGGTTGGCCTGTTCGCAAAGTTCGGCATCTACTTCTTCATTAAACACTAATTGGGTGATTCCGTAACGGTCGCGGAGGTCTACGAATGTCATGCCGCCCATTTTACGGCTGCGCTGTACCCAACCTGCCAGCGTCACTTGCTTATTAACGTCGGAGATACGCAATTCTCCACAGGTGTGTGATCTATACATCTTATTATTTACTATTTTACAATTTACTGTTTACTGTTTGGCGATGCAACATCAGAGATGTACCATTGCTAAAAACGGATAAATATCGTGCAAAAATACATAAAACATATTACAGACGTATCAAAACAGATAAGTTTATTTTTAAAAAGCGACTTTATATAATAGCCGGACAGAAAAATATCAATCTTCCATACAGTTCCGGCTCTCTTGCAGAAGGCATTAGTTCTTTCTAAGTTTTTTAATCTGTTCTTTGCCTTTATCCAATATCATTCTGTTTGTATGGGTAATATCTTCCAGAATGGCTTCGTTTATTTGTTTCAAGCCATTGATGTAGTCCTGGGCGCGCTGCAATACATTCGAGGAATCTTTTTCCACATTCTTGGGCACAATGACCTGCAATCCTCTTTTGATTATGTTTACATCGATGTTCTCTCCCATTATCATCGGATCTCCATCGAAATGTATAACCCCCTGTTTGGAACGATGGATGCGGAGCGTCTTACAGCGGAAAGTCTTTATACGGCTATTCTGGTCGATAGTCTTGTTGAACAACTGGAATGATAATGCCGGTACATCCAATACGGTAAAAGGCTCCAGAATTGTAACGTCCAGCAATCCGTCATTTAATGTGGCTTGCGGAGTGATATAAGCATTATTCCCATACTGTGAGGCATTGCCGCATGCTATCAGGAAAGCCTTGTATCGCAGTGTGCTGCCATCCATTTCCAATTCGTATGTCTCCGGTTTATATTTTAGGCTTTCAAGCAATGTCTTCTCCAGATATATGAGCGGGCCTCTCCTGCCAGCTTTGGAAAACTGCAGGCTGACAAATGCGTCGAACCCTACCCCGCAGGTACAGAAGAAAGGAACATCATTGATTTTGCCATAGTCAATAATGTCTATCAATCCTTCGTTGATGATGTTGATTGCTTTTTTGGCATCCATAGGGATTTGCAGATGGCGTGCAAGCCCGTTTCCCGAACCGCATGGAATGATTCCCAATGCAGTTTTGGTATGTACCAGTGAACGTGCTATTTCATTAATAGTTCCGTCTCCGCCGATAGCAACAACGGCAAAAGCTTCTTCTTTAGCTTTTAGGGCGGCTATTTCAACTGCGTGCCCCGCCCGTTCCGTATAGATTACTTCCGGTATATACCGGCTTTTATCCAACTTTTCATCAAGCCATTTCAATATTTGCTCCTTACCCTGAGTACCGGATATGGGGTTTATTATAAATGATATTTTCTTTTTACTATCGTCCATTTAAACGGATATTACTATAGGAAATTTCTTCATGCAAAAGTAATATAAATCCTTTAAATTTTAACCATATGAATCTCTTAAAACGAGTTAGGGCAGATTTTTTAGAGTAAATGAAACAGATAACAACATATTTTGCTATCTTTGCCCCCTGTTTTTAAGAACTTGTTTTTAATAGGATTAATATTCATTATATAAAAGACATTTCATGGGTTTACTGCAAGACAAATTCGCGAAATATGATTTGCCGCAACAATTTATGGCAAAAGGGGTATACCCGTATTTCCGCACGATTAACAGCCATCAGGATACAGAGGTAATGATGGATGGCAAAAAAGTTCTGATGTTCGGTTCAAACGCATATATGGGACTGACATATGACAAGCGAATCATTGACGCTTCGATAGCTGCCACTGAAAAATATGGTACAGGGTGTGCCGGTTCCCGCTTTTTGAATGGTACTCTTGATATACATGTTGAACTGGAAAAAGAGTTGGCCGAGTTCGTAGGAAAAGACGAAGCGCTCTGTTTTTCTACCGGTTTTACTGTGAACGAGGGCATTATTCCCGCAGTGGTAGGACGTGGTGACTATATCATCTGCGATGACCGCGACCACGCTTCTATTGTAGACGGACGCCGCCTTTCGTTCGCCACACAGTTAAAGTATAAGCACAATGACATGGAAGACCTTGAAAAAGAGCTTCAGAAGTGCGAACCGGATGCGGTGAAACTGATTATTGTAGATGGTGTATTCTCAATGGAAGGCGATTTGGCCAACCTGCCGGAAATCGTTCGTCTGAAAAAGAAATATAATGCCAGCATTTATGTGGATGAAGCTCACGGATTAGGTGTATTCGGTAAGCAAGGCCGCGGTGTATGCGATCATTTCGGAGTGACCGAAGATATTGACTTGATAATGGGAACATTCAGTAAGTCATTGGCTTCTATCGGTGGTTTTATTGCAGGCGACAAGGAGGTTATCAACTGGTTGCGCCACAATGCCCGCTCTTATATATTCCAGGCAAGTAGTACGCCGGCGGCGACGGCAGCGGCTCGTGAAGCACTGCACATTATTAAATCCGAACCGGAACGTATCCAACGTCTGTGGGATATCACTAACTATGCATTGAAGAGTTTCCGTGATGCAGGTTTTGAGATTGGTGAAACAGAGTCGCCCATTATACCTTTGTATGTGCGTGATACGGAAAAGACCTTTGTCGTAACGAAGATGGCTTTTGATGAAGGCATCTTTATCAATCCGGTTATACCGCCTGCATGCGCTCCTCAGGATACATTGGTACGTGTGGCATTAATGGCTACCCATACTAAAGAACAAGTGGATTATGCAGTTGAGAAGTTGACAAAATGCTTTAGGGAATTGGGGATAATCAAGTAAAGGAACAATTTGAAGTAAAGATAAAAGCCGTTTAATCGTGAATCGGTTAAACGGCTTTCTTTTTATAAACCCATTTAAACTAACCAAACAACATGAAAAAACAAATTCTGATTTTTACTGCTGTTGTATGTGGAATGACTTGTACTACAACTGCTTATGCGCAATTTAAAATTGGTGGTAAGAAAATCAATGTAGGTAAGGTTGTTCAAGCCGGTACGGATGCTGCTAAAGCTATAACTCTTTCGGATGCTGATATTGCAGCTATGAGTAGGGAGTATATGCAATGGATGGATACTCACAATCCTTTGACGAAGCCTGATACGGAATATGGCAAGCGTCTGGAGAAACTGACCGGACATATCAAAGAAGTGGATGGTTTGAAAGTGAATTTTGGGGTTTATGAAGTGGTTGACGTAAACGCTTTTGCCTGCGGTGACGGCAGCGTACGTATTTGCGCCGGATTAATGGATATTATGACGGATGATGAAGTAATGGCTGTAGTAGGTCATGAGATAGGTCACGTAATTCATACGGACTCCAAAGATGCCATGAAGAGCGCATATCTTCGTTCTGCCGTGAAGAATGCTGCGGGTGCTGCGAGTTCTACCGTGTCAAAGCTGACCGACTCCGAGTTGGGAGCTATGGCGGAAGCCTTGGCTGGTGCGCAATATTCGCAGAAGCAGGAAACGGAAGCGGACGATTACGGCTTTGAATTTTCTATAAAGCATAATTTGGATCCTTATGCCATGTATAATGCATTGAATAAACTGCTGGAACTTTCAGCGGACGCTCCCAAAGAATCTAAGTTCCAAAAGATGTTTTCATCTCATCCGGATACGGCAAAACGAGTAGCCCGTGCCAAGGAGAAAGCTGATGAATATATGAAAAACAAGCAATAAGAGGTTGCATTTCCAAATTACAGAAAGAGGCGGGATTCCATTTGAATTCAGCCTCTTTTCTTTATAATAAAAGAATAAAACGTACTTTTGCTTCAAATTATTGACTTTACTTATCCGATTGCTTTGATATTGGTTTTATTTTAGTATGTTTGCTGTTATTATTAATGAAAAGCATAACATTTGAATGAAAAAGCAAGATTTCCTTTTCGTTTTCATCCTAATCGTAATCTTCTTACCTTTTTTCGTGAGTGATGCAGTTTACGGCTGGTATAAGTCTTTCAATGCCGCACATGGTATGGTAATGAGTTTCTTGAAATTCGGAGTGCTTGCTACTTTAGGTGAGATGCTGGGGCTTCGCATCAGTGCCGGAGTATATAACAGAAAAGGATTTGGAGTGCTTTCCCGTGCGGTCGTATGGGGTATCTTAGGCATGGGAATCAATATGGCGATGATTGTATTTTCTAAAGGTGTGCCGCAGTTCATGGAGTATATGGGGATGGCGGATGCTTCGGCGATAATTAACGGCGATTGCTGTTTGGACAAGTTATGGATTGCTTTGGCTGTATCTGTTACCATGAACACAATCTTTGCTCCTGTATTTATGACATTTCATAAGATAACGGATACACACATTCTGGATTGTGGCGGTTCGCTCCGCAGCCTTATTACCCCTATTCCGATGGCACGTATCATTACGCATCTTAATTGGGATACGCAATGGAATTTTGTTTTTAAGAAAACGATTCCTTTTTTCTGGTATCCGGCTCATACCATTACTTTCTTGTTGCCGGATGAGGTAAGAGTTTTGTTTGCCGCTATCTTGGGCGTTGCGCTCGGGGTACTGCTGGCTATTGCTGCAAGGATGAAATAATGGTTCTCTATTTCCATACCGTTGCCAATGCTTTTTACTGTGAGATAAAGTTCATCTCCCTGTTACTCCCAATATTTGTATGCCAGTGTAGCCATATTAATGGAAGAGGCATCTCCACCCTCTTCCAGTTTGATACTCTGCATTTTTCCCGGTTGCCCTTCGATAGGCATTATCCATGAGTCAATGATAGAGTCCTTGCTTTTCTTTTCATTACAAGCAGACATTGCAATAACCAATACGGCGGTTGCCAATAAAAGTCTTTTTATACTATATATTTTTAAAAGTGAGTCAATGTATTTTCGTTATGGCAGATGCAATATTAATGCCGGGCTCATCTTCGGTGACCGTGTATGAAACCTCTAATGTATCTCCTATTAATAGTCCTTTTTCCAAGGCTATATTCCGATCCGTTGTACTTATATATAAGGTGTCCTTTTTCGAGGTAACCATTGTAAACCCATTCATGGTAGCATCCATGACTATGCCTTGTGCTTGATGTACGGAATCGTTAATCTCTTCTGTGCCGAGCTCGGCATTTTCTTGTTCTATAGTTCCGGCTTTATTTTTGCAGGAAGCACATCCCAACAAGATAATGGAAACAAATAAAAAAGGTTTAGTCAACTTCATATTCTCTGATCTTATTAAGATTATTTCTACAAAAATAGATATAAAAGAGAATGTATCAAAGAGGCAGAGAATAATTAACCGTTCCTGTATATTGTATTTCAGATATTTATAATTTTATTTCAGATAAAGTTATAAAAATATTTGGTCTATATCAAAAAAGATTTTACCTTTGCACTCGCTTTTAAGAAGTAAAGCACTCGGGGTGTAGCGCAGTCCGGTTAGCGCACCTGCTTTGGGAGCAGGGGGTCGTG
>OODB01000732.1_pt1 | contig 29371 bp, 23 predicted proteins | sample 1671721 | NCBI WGS metagenome assembly OODB01 (sample SAMN06348185, study PRJEB24527) | human gut metagenome | biome: human gut; feature: ankylosing spondylitis patient; material: feces | host: Homo sapiens | place: China | collected 2015-10
CGGCGTTGGTGCCGCCGGCGCAGGCCGTGACCGGGCAGGTGCACATGCCCTTCAGGCCGAAGCGGATGGCCACCTGGGCCGCCGCCATGTTGGCAATGGACATGGGCACGAAGTAGGGGCTGACCTTCTCCATGCCTTTTTCCTCGCCGCGGGTGTGCTGCTCCTCGATGGTGGGCAGCCCGCCGATGCCGCTGGACAGGATGACGCCGGTGGTTTTGGCGTTGGCTTCGGGATCAAGGCCGCTGTCCTGGATGGCTTCGGTTGCGGCAGCCAGTGCCAGCAGGGTAAAGCGGGCCATCTTGCGCAGCTCTTTTTTGTCCACGATCGCTTCCGGGTCAAAGCCCTTCACCTCAGCCGCCAGTTTGCACTTGAACCCAGCGGTATCGAACTGGGTGATGGGGGCAATGCCGCACTGTCCGGCCTTTGCGGCGGCCCAGCTCTCGGCCACGGTGTTGCCCAGCGGGTTCACAGTGCCCAGACCGGTAACGACCACTCTGCGTTTTTCCATGAAAACGTTCTCCTTTACATTGCCATGCCGCCGTCCACACAGAGCACCTGCCCGGTGAGATAGCTGCTTTGTTCTGCGGCAAAAAATGCCGCGGCGTTTGCCACGTCCTCCGGCTTTCCGGCCCGGCCCGCCGGGATGCTGTGCAGCATTCCGGTGCGGACGGCTTCCGGCAGGGCGGCGGTCATATCGGTCTCGATCAGGCCGGGGGCCACGGCATTCACCGTGATGTTCCGGCCTGCCAGTTCCTTGGCCAGGCTCTTGGTCAGGCCGATGAGCCCCGCCTTGCTGGCGGCGTAGTTGGCCTGACCGGCGTTGCCCCGCAGGGCCACCACGCTGGACAGGTTGATGATGCGGCCCTGCCGCTGGCGCACCATGCGGCGGGCGGCCTCCTTGCAGCAGAGGAATGCGCCCTTGAGGTTTGCGTTCAGCACGGCGTCAAAATCGGCCTCAGACATGCGCAGGAGCAGACCGTCACGGGTGATGCCTGCGTTGTTCACCAGCACATCCACCCGGCCAAAGGCGTTGACCGCCGCGTCAAACAGCGTTTTGCAGCCCTCAGCGGTGGAAACATCGGCCTGTACGGCCACGGCGTCCACGCCCTCGGCGCGGCAGAGCGCTGCCGTCTGCTCCGCAGGCTCTGCGCCGTGGCAGTAGTTGACCACCACGCTGCAGCCCTGCTTTGCCAGTGCCACACACACCGCCCGGCCGATCCCCCGGCTGCCGCCGGTGACCACCGCCGCGCGGGTCACAGTCTCTTCGCTCATGCTTCGTCCCTCCATGCGGCCAGCGCGGCGTCCAGCTGCTCCGGTGTCTCCACCGAAGCGCACGGCACGCCGGGCAGGGTCTTTTTCACAAAGCCGGACAGGGCACTGCCGGGGCCGACTTCCAGAATGTGATCCACGCCCAGTTCGCCCAGGCGGCGGAGGGTGTCCTCCATATACACGCTGCTCTGCACCTGCTTCACCAGCAGGTCCGGGATGGTGTCCGCGTCGGCCTTTTCGCGGCCCAGACAGTTGAACAGCACCGGGATCTGCATCTCACGGAACCGCTCGGTCTTGAACCGTTCGGCAAGGGCGTCCCCGGCGGGGGCCATCAGCCGGGTGTGGAAGGGGCCGCTCACCTTCAGCGGAAGGCAGCGGCGGGCACCGGCAGCTTTGGCCAGCTCCGCAGCTTTGTCCACAGCGGCCTTCTCGCCGCCGATGACCAGCTGGCCGGGGCAGTTGTAGTTGCAGATCTGCACACAGCCCAGCGCCGCAGCCTGTTCGCAGCAGGCGGAAAGCGCAGTGCGGTCCAGGCCCAGCACGGCGGTCATGCCGCAGTCGATGCCCTTGGCCGCATCGGCCATGGCTTTGCCCCGGTAGGCGGCCAGCTCAATGGCCTGCTTGGCGGTGAACACCCCGGCAGCTTCCAGCGCGGAGTATTCGCCCAGCGAAAGCCCGGCAGCGTAAGCGGGCTGCACGCCCTGCTGGGCCAGCACGGCGGTGACGCCGCAGGCAAAGGCCACCATGCAGGGCTGGGTGTATTCGGTCTGGTTCAAAACGCCGTCCGGGTCCTCAAAGCAGACGCGGTGCAGGTCAAAATCCAGCGCCGCGCTGTCGAAGGCGGCCCGGAAGGCGGGGGAGCTTTCGTAAAATTCTTTGCCCATGCCGGGGTGCTGGGCACCCTGACCGGCATACAGAACAGCAAGTTTCATAAGTTGTGCCTCCATTCGGCGGTCAATTCGTCCATCAGTTCCCGGACGGTGTACATCCGGTCCAGTCGGCCCACGTTGGCCCCGCAGAAGAACAGCCCCTCTTCCACATTGCCCTTCACCGCTTCGATGAGGGCGTGGGTGATGCAGTAGGGCACCTTTGCGGGGTCGCAGGTCTTTAAACAGCGGGCGCAGTGCCGGGGCGCAAAGCGTTTGCCCTTGGCCAGTGCCTGCACCAGCGGGGTGTTCAGCGCCCGGCCCGGCATGCCCACCGGGCTGTGGATGATGCGCACATCCTCCGGCTTTGCGGCCAGGAGCACGTCCTTGTAGGTCTGGCTGGCATCGCACTCGTAGGTGGGGATGAACCGGGTGGCCAGCTGCACCCCGGCGGCCCCCAGCTTTGTATAGTGGGCCATGTCGGCCCCGGTGTAGATGCCGCCCGCCACGAATACCGGGATGGCATGGCCGAACTGCGCCTCATAGGGCTGTACCTCGGCCAGAACTTCCGGCAGAATTTCGTCCAGAGACTGGCAGTGATCTGCCAGCAGGTCGGCCTCGGCAAAGCCCAGGTGCCCGCCTGCCTTGCAGCCCTCGATGACCACAAAGTCGGCGGTGCGGGCAAACTCCTTGGCCCAGCGGCGCAGGATGAGCTTAGCGGCCCGTGCGCTGGACACGATGGGCGCAATGGCCACCTCCTGCGTGCCCACAAGGCCGGGCAGCTCCAGCGGCAGGCCCGCGCCGGACACCACCGCGTCCACGCCCGCTTCTACCGCGGTGCGGATGGCGGCGGCATAGTCCTGGGTGGCCACCATCGCATTGATGGCCACCAGTCCCGCGCCCTTGGCAAGGGCTTTGGCTTTCTGGATCTCAGCGGTCAGGGCGCGGTGGTTGGCTGCCGCCGGGTCCCGGGCAAAATCCGGCTCCCGGTAGCCCGCATCGGCGGTGGAGATGCACCCCATGCCGCCGCAGGCCGCCACGGCCCCGGCCAGCCCGCCGAGGGACACGCCCACGCCCATGCCGCCCTGCAGGATGGGCACGGGCAGGGCCTTTCCGGCAAGGGTCAGCATAGCTCGTTCAGCGCGGCGATGCGCTGCCTCCCGCCTTCCCACAGGTCGTTCAGGATGTCGGCCACGGGGCGCACCTCGTGGAGCATCCCGGCCACCTGACCGGCCATCAGGCTGCCGGTGGTGGTGTCGCCCTCAAACACGGCCCGGCGCAGGCTGCCGAGGGTGTATTTTTCCAGTTCCATCTTGTCGGCCCCGGCCTTTTCCTGCCGGACGTACTCGCGGCTCATGCGGTTTTTCAGCACACGCACCGGTGCGCCGACGCTGCGGCCGGTGACGATGGTGTCACTGTCTTTGGCCTTGAGAAGGGCCGCCTTGTAGTTTTCGTGGATGGGGCACTCCTCGCTCACCAGCAGGCAGGTGCCCACCTGCACGCCGCAGGCACCCAGGGCCAGCGCAGCCGCCAGCTGACGGCCGTCGGCGATGCCGCCCGCTGCAATGACGGGCACGCTCACCGCATCCACCACCTGCGGCACCAGCGCCATGGTGGTCATTTCGCCCACATGGCCGCCGCTCTCGGTGCCCTCGGCAATGACGGCGTCGATGCCCAGCGGCTCCAGATGCTTTGCCAGCACGGCCGCTGCCACCACGGGAATGACCTTGATGCCGACGGCTTTCCACATGGGAACATACTTGCCGGGGTTGCCCGCGCCGGTGGTGACCACCTGCACGCCTTCTTCCACCACGATCTTGGCAAACTCGTCGGCCTGCGGGTGCATCAGCATGATGTTCACGCCGAAGGGCTTGGCCGTCAATTGCTTGCAGCGGCGGATGTTCTCGCGCAGGGTGTCGGCGTTCATGCCGCCCGCGCCGATGATGCCCAGCGCTCCCGCGTTGGAGCAGGCGGCGGCAAACTCGCCGGTGGCGATGTTGGCCATGCCGCCCTGAATGATGGGATATCTGGTCCCTAAAATTTCATTTAAAAGTTTCATAAAGTTTTCCTGCGAAAGGCTTCCCCCTCGGGGGAAGCCTTTATTTCTTATACTCCACGATCATGCCGCCCCAGGTCAGGCCGCCGCCAAAGCCGATGCAGGCGATCGTCTGCCCCGGCTGCAGCTGCCCGGTCTCGGCCAGCTCGTTCAGGGCTACCGGGATGCTGGCGGCGCTGGTGTTGCCGTGGCGGTCCATGTTCTTGTAGAATTTGGCCGGGTCGGCGTGCAGAGCCCGCACACAGTGGTCGATGATGCGGCTGTTGGCCTGATGACAGACCACCCAGTCTACCTCGTCCAGCGTCTTGCCGGTCTCGTCCAGCACCGTGTGCAGGCAGCGGGGCAGGGCATCCACCGCAAAGCGGAACACTGCTTTGCCGTCCATGGTGATGGGGGCGGAACCGTTCCGGTCCGGCCCACCGGCGTGCAGGACGTCGCTGCCCCGGGCCCCCAGCGTGAGGGCAAAGGGGGTGTCGGCCAGCCGGAAGATGGCCGCCCCGGCTCCGTCCCCGAAGAGGACGCAGGTGGAGCGGTCAGCGGGGTCCATCAGGCGGGAAAGGGCTTCGCACCCGATGACCAGGGCGTACTGCCCGCCCAGCGTGGCCAGCAGGCCCCGCGCTACGGCGGTGCCGTACAGAAAGCCGGAACAGGCCGCGTTGACGTCCAACGCGGGCCGGTTCTCCGGCAGGCCCAGCGCCGCCTGTACCTGACAGGCCACACTGGGAGTGGCGTCCGGGGCCGACAGGGTGGCGCACACGCAGCAGGCGATGTCTGCCGGGGCAAGGCCGCTGCGCTGCAGCGCCTGTTTTGCGGCGGCAATGGCCAGCGTGGCGGCGGATTCGTCCGCGGTGCACCAGTGCCGGGTGCGGATGCCGGTGCGGGAGGTAATCCACGCGTCACTGGTGTCCACGGTGCGGCTGAGCTCTTCGTTCGTGACCGTCCGGCCGGGCAGCGCCCCGCCGGTGGCTATCAGCTGGAAGCCCTTCATGCGTTCCTCATTTCTCCGATCTGGCGGTATTTCTTGTAGCGCTGGTCGGCAAGGGCCCGGCCGTTCATGCGGCACAGCTCTTTCAGGTGTGCCCGCAGGGCGGCGTCCAGATGCTCGAACAGAGCTGCGTGCCCGCGCTGGGCACCGCCCACCGGCTCCGGGATCACTTCCTCCACGATGCCGTCCTGGTACAGGTCCTGTGCGGTCAGCTTCATCATCTCGCAGGCTTCGCCGCTGCGGGAGGCGTCCTTCCACAGGATGCTGGCAAAGCCCTCGGGGCTCAGCACCGAATAGACGGCGTTTTCCAGCATGAGGATGTGGTTTGCCACACCCAGCGCCAGCGCACCGCCGGAGGAACCCTCGCCGGTGACGACGGCGATGACCGGCACGGTCAGGCCGCTCATCTCCATCAGGTTGCGGGCGATGGCCTCGCCCTGGCCGCGCTCCTCGGCGTCCTTGCCGGGGTAAGCGCCCGGCGTGTCGATGAACGTGATGATGGGCCGACCGAACTTCTCGGCCTGCTTCATCAGGCGCAGGGCCTTGCGGTAGCCCTCCGGCCCCGGCATGCCGAAGTTGCAGGCAAGGTTCTCCTCCAGCGAGGAGCCCTTGCGGTGACCGATGACGGTCACCGGCATGCCGTGGAAGCGGGCCACACCGCCCAGAATGGCGGGGTCCTCCTTGCACTGGCGGTCGCCCCGCTGCTCAAAGAAGTCGGTGAACAGGGCGGAGATGGTCTCGTCAATGTGGGGGCGGTCCGGGTGCCGGGCCAGAAAGACCCGGTCCTCGGCGGTCAGCGGGCCGCAGGCACGCAGGATCTCGTCCTCCTCTACGGCAAGCTCTGCCAGCTCGGCGGCGTGGGCCGTGATGGCGTCCATGTCGTCGCCGCTGCCCTTCAGGGCGGTGATCTGTGCATCCAGCGGAGCCAGCTGCTCCAGAATTTCCTTGATCATTCGTGTTTTCCTCCCACATGAAGCTGCAGCACCCGGATCAGGGTGTCGCGCAGCTGGTCGCGGGGCACCACCTGATCCACAAAGCCGTGCTCCAACTGGAACTCGCTGCGCTGGAACCCGGCGGGCAGCTTTTCGCCGATGGTCTGCTCAATGACGCGGGGCCCGGCAAAGCCGATCAGCGCCCCCGGCTCGGCCAGCATGATGTCGCCCAGGCTTGCAAAGCTGGCGGTCACGCCGCCGGTGGTGGGGTGGGTGAGCACGCTGACGTACAGCCCGCCTCTGGCGGAAAAGCGCTGGATGGCGGCGCTGGTCTTGGCCATCTGCATCAGGCTGAAAATGCCCTCCTGCATGCGGGCACCGCCGCTGGCCGAGAAGATGACCAGCGGCAGGCGTTTGGCCGCGGCGTACTCCACCGCGCGGGTGATCTTTTCGCCCACGGCGGTGCTCATGCTGCCCATGAAAAACCGGCTGTCCAGCACGGCAGCCACACAGGCCACCCCGCCGATGCGGCCGGTCGCCGTGACGGCGGCTTCGCGCAGGCCGGTCTTGTTCTGGGCGGCGGTCAGCTTTTCCGGGTAGCCGGGGAACCGGAGCACATCCTGCGGAGGCAGGTCGGCGTCCAGCTCCCGGAAGCTGCCGTGGTCCAGCACCAGACTGAGCCGGTAGTAGCCGCCGATGGGCATGTGATAGCCGCAGTTGGGGCAGACGTAAAGGCTGCGGGTCCAGATGGTGCGGGTGGCGCGGCGGCCACACTGTTTGCACTCCACGAACTGGGGTTCATGCCAGACGGCCCCGGCATCCCGTCGGGCTTTCAGCTGAAAGGTGCGTTCCCGCATCCGGCCGGGGAACAGGTCTCGGATCTCGTTCATGGTGTTCTGCCTCAGATGTGTGCGGTGATGTAGTTGTAGATGTCACCCACGGTCTTGAGCTTTGCCAGCTCCTCGTCGGGCACGGACACGCCGCAGGCATCTTCCAGGGCCATGTTCAGCTCCACGGCATCCAGGCTGTCGGCCTCCAGATCCTCGGTCAGGCTGGCCTCCATAGTCACCTTGTCCTCGTCGCAGTTCAGGGTATCGACAACGATCTTCTTCATTTCTTCAAACGTCATGGTAGTGTTCTCCTTTTGTATGTTGGATGTTTTTTAAATAGCTAAAATGTTTGAGTAATTCGGAACACGACCATTATAGCCGAATCGTTGGATAAGTCAACAAAAATAACTAAAATAATTTATCTTTTACAGTTCTGACACACTTTCCTTCCTTTTTATAATGCACGGTACAGGCGGCGGTCTGCGCGCAAAACCCATGGACACGATGTGGTGGCGCTGGCCATCGCGGTCAGGATCGGTGACGGCTGCTGTGCCTTCGTCAGCATCAGCCTTGGGCAGGACGAGGTGCACCGCGCAAAGCAGAGCGTGGGCAACGCGGTGGTGCTGTGCGCAGAATGACCAATTCTTCCGGCAAAAAACTGGAAATGTTGATGCAATGCAAATCTTGTAAAATGCACCCGCCTCGGCTATAATACCTTTCATGAATGTACACAACGTCCTGCCTCTTTCCGGCAGGGCGTTTTTCACGGCAAAAATGCAGAGCAACGGCTCTTTTTTGCATGGATGGGAGGAAAACTATGACCAAGGACATGACGCAGGGCAGCCCGCTGAAGCTGATCCTTGCCTTTGCAGTGCCGCTGATGCTGGGCAGCCTGTTCCAGCAGTTCTACAACCTGGCCGACACCATCATCGTGGGCCGCTTTGTGGGCGTGGAAGCGCTGGCGGCCGTGGGCAGCGTGGGCGGCCTGAACTATCTGGTGCTGGGCTTTGTCAACGGCATTGCCTGCGGCTTTTCCATCCCCATCTCCTGGACCTTCGGTGCCAAGGACTATAAAGAGATGCGCCGCTACACGGCCAACACCGTGTGGCTGTCCATCCTGTTTGCGGTGGTGCTTACGGTGGTCACCGTGGCGCTCACCCGCGCCGTGCTGGTGTGGACCAACACCCCGGCCAACATCATCGACCTGGCCGATGTCTACATCCGCACCATTTTTGCGGGCATCCCCCTCACCTTATTATATAATGTCACCAGTGCCCTGATGCGCGCGCTGGGCGACAGCAAGCGCCCGCTGTTCTTCCTGCTGGTGGCCAGCTTTCTGAACATCGGGCTGGACCTTGCCTGCATCATCGTGTTTGACATGGGTGTGTTCGGCGCGGCCTTTGCCACCGTGTTCAGTCAGGGCGTGGCCGGTGTGGGCAGCCTGCTGTACATCCTGCGCCACTACCATGAGCTGCGCTGGAGCAAGGACGAAGGCGCGTTCAGCCTGCCCCACTGTGCAAAGCTGTGCAGCATGGGCATCCCCATGGGGCTGCAGTGCAGCATCACGGCCATTGGCAGTGTGGTGCTGCAGGGTGCCGTGAACGGTCTGGGCAGCGACATCGTGGCCGCACAGACCGCCGGCAGCAAGGCGGCGCAGTTCCTCAGCGTGCCGCTGGAGAGCATCGGCACCGCCATGACCACCTACGCCAGCCAGAACATGGGTGCCAACGACCTCAAGCGGGTGGACCGCGGCGTGTACACGGCGCTGGGCATCGGCTGCGTGTACAGTGTGGCGTCCTTCCTCGTCCTGCGGTTCACGGATAAGCTGCTCATCGGCCTGTTCCTGGAAGCCAAGGAGACTGCCATCATGGCCAACGCCCAGAGCTTCATCTTCTGGAACAGCGTGTTCTACATCCCGCTGGCGGTGCTCATCATCTATCGCTACACCATCCAGGGGCTGGGCTATTCGGGCCTTGCCATGTTTGCCGGTGTGGCCGAGATGGTGGCCCGCGCCATGGTGGGCTTCTGGTTCGTGCCGCTGTGGGGCTACTTTGCGGCCTGCATCGCAAGCCCGGTGGCCTGGCTCTTTGCCTGCTTCTTCCTCATCCCGGCCTACATCGTGGTGCGCAAGCGCCTGCAGAACGAAAAACAGGCCGATGCGCAGCAGGCGGCAAGGGCCTGAGCGTTTCCGGCTTATAAAACAAAAGGGCTGCTGCACAGCATTTGTGCAGCAGCCCTTTTTCGATGCAAGTTGGTTGAGACTTAGTTCTCCGGTGCAGCGAAGGCGATGGGGGTAGCGCCTGCAGCGGCGTCCACGCTCTTCAGAGAGAGCGGGGTGGTCTCGTAGTGCAGGGTCTCGAAGGCCTGGGTCTGGCCGTCCTCGGTGGTGAACTCCAGCACATAGGTCACGTCAGCCTGCTTGTCGGCCTCCACGTCGCGGGTGATGACCACGCTGTCGCCGTCAGCCAGGCCCTCACCGGCCAGGTTGTCGCCCTTGTCCTCGGCGCCGACTTCGTACAGGTACAGGTCGGTGACAGTGGAACCGGTGGTGTTGTACACGGTGTACTCGGCAGTGGTGGGCTCAGCGGCCTCGCTGGAAGCGGCCTCAGAGCTTGCAGCCTCGCTGGATGCGGCAGAGGATGCCACAGAAGAGGAAGCAGCGGTGGAAGAGGAGCTGCCGCAGGCGGTCATGCCCACAGCCAGTGCCAGAGCGGCAGCAACGATTGCAACATTCTTGAGTTTCATGCGAAATACTCCTTTGATCTTTTTTCGTTCTTCTCATTTCAACCCAACCAACCGGGTGGGCGGGTTGTTGAGGCTGATTATACGCAAGATTCGACAAAAAATCAAGTCTTATGTCGGCATTTTTCACGATGAAACAGGAACTGTTACCATTTTGACATGAATCTGTCACAATTTAGCAGGGGCTAACTTGAAGTTCCGTCCTGCTGCACCGGTGCATCCGGGACGCAGCACCGCCGGGACGGATGCCGCATTTTTGCCCCATCTCCCGATTTACAAATCTGCCGAAAAAGGCTATACTATAAATAATTATGCAAACAGGGAGGTGAGCACATGGCAGAACAGGAGCTGGAACAGCTGGAAGGCACGGTGGAAGATATCATCTACGAGAACGCCGACAACGGCTACACCGTGTTCGAGGTGTCCGGCGGCGGGGTCATCACCGTGGTGTGCGGCGTCGTGGGGGAGCTGCACGCCGGGGAAAGCGTCATCTGCCGCGGCCGGTACGAGAACCACGCCACCTATGGCCGGCAGTTCCACGCCCAGGAGTGCGAGACGGACATGCCCAAGGATCTGGAAGCCGTGTACGCCTTCCTTGCCAGCCGGTCGCTGCCCTACATCGGGGCCAAGACGGCGGACAAGATCATCGACCTGTTCGGGGCCGAGGCGCTGGAGGTCATTGCCAACGACCCCGCCCGGCTCACGCAGGTGCCCGGCATCTCGCCGGACAAGGCCGACCGCATCCAGCAGGAGTTCAAGCGGATGTTCGGCATGCGGGAGCTCATCGCCTATCTGGCACAGTTCGAGATCGGCCCCCGCAAGGCCATGGAGGTGTTCCGGGCCTTTGGCACAGGGGCCATGCAGGCCATTTCCGCCAACCCCTACCTGCTGTGCGGGGAGCCGCTGCAGCTGGACTTCCGCCACGCCGACAGCATCGCCCAGTATTACCACATGGAGGGCGACTGCGCCCAGCGGCTGGAAGCCGCTCTGCTGCGCACTTTGCGCCACAACGCGGGCAACGGCCACACCTGCCTGCCCCGGGCCCAGCTGCTGGAAACCGCCTCCAACTTCATCCACCAGCCGCCGGAAAAGCTGGCCCGTGCGCTGGACAAGTGCATCGAGACCGAAGAACTCTGCGTGAAGATGTTCGACGGCGTGCCCTACATCTACCTGCCGGACCTTCTGGCCGCCGAGCAGGACATTGCCCACCGGCTGGCCATTCTGGCCCGGCGGGGCAAGAACACCGCCCGGGACCTGGACCGGAACCTGCAGGTGCTGGAACTGACCCAGGGCTTTGCCTATGCGCCGCTGCAGCGGGAAGCCATCCGCAAGGCCATGACCGAGAACTGTCTGGTGCTCACCGGCGGCCCCGGCACCGGCAAGACCACCACCGTGAACGCCATCCTGCAATTGCTGGAAAATCAGGCCGAGCGGGTGGCCCTGTGCGCCCCCACGGGCCGGGCCGCCAAACGGCTGAGCGAGCTCACCGGCCGCAAGGCCAGCACCATCCACCGCCTGTTGGAGGTGGACTATACCGGCGGCGTGGTCAGCTTCATCCACAACGACAAGAACCTGCTCAAGTGCGACGTCGTCATTCTGGACGAGATGAGTATGGTGGACGTCAAGCTGTTTCAGGCGCTGGTCACGGCCCTGCGTTACAGCTGCCGCATCATTATGGTGGGCGACGCCGACCAGCTGCCCAGCGTGGGCCCCGGCAACCTGCTGGGCGAGATCATCCGCTCCGGGTGCGTGCCCACCGTCTGCCTCAACGAGATCTTCCGGCAGGCCAAACGCAGCCTCATCGTGGAAAATGCCCACCACATCATCTGCGGCGAGCCGCTGCAGAAGGGCGGCAAAACGGACGATTTCTTCTTCCTCGAAGCGGACGGCGACGCCGCCCAGAAGCTGGTGTGCGACCTGGTCACCACCCGGCTGCCCCGCAGCTATGGGTTCGACCCCGTGCGGGACATTCAGGTGCTTTGCCCCACAAAGCTGGGCCCCACCGGCACCCAGGCGCTGAACGTGGAGCTGCAGAACCTGCTCAACCCGGAGCAGAAGGGCAAACCCCAGCTGCAGAGCGCGGCCCGGGTGTTCCGGGTGGGCGACAAGGTGATGCAGGTGCGCAACAACTACGAGATCGTCTGGCAGCGCATCGGCGGGGAACAGGGCGTGGGAGCCTACAACGGCGACATCGGCATCGTGGAGAGCATCAACACCAGGGAGCGCTCCATGGTGGTGCGCATGGACGACCGGCGGCTGGTGTACCCGGCCGAGAACCTCAACGAACTGGAGATCGCCTACGCCATCACGGTGCACAAGAGCCAGGGCAGCGAGTTCCCGGCGGTGATCCTGCCGGTGGCGCAGGTGCCGCCCCGCCTTTGCTACCGCAACCTGTTCTACACCGGCGTCACCCGCGCACGCAAGCTGTGCATCGTGGCGGGCCGGCGGGACGTGGCCAACCGCATGATGAGCAATGTGCGCCAGAACCTGCGCTACAGCAGCCTGTGCGCCCTGCTGCAGGCGGAGCTGCCGCCGGAGCAGGTGAGTGTGGAGGAATGAAGGTTGCACGGAGATCAACTTTTGCTCCGGGTCGAGCTGCAAAAGTTGATTTCCGTGTCTCAGGTCGGCGGCCTCGCCCTCTCAGTCACCTTCGGTGACAGCTCTCCCAAAGGGAGAGCCAAGGGCGTAACCGGAACGTTTCTTGCCTCTCCCTTTGGGAGAGGTGGCACGCCGTTAGGCGTGACGGAGAGGGCGAGGCCGTTGCCCATGTTGGCAGGACTTTGCCGCACCCCGCATGAAGGCTGCAAAACTTGTATACTTTTTGCCGCAACTATGTTATACTGAACTCTGATCTGATTTTTGCCCGCCCGGCGGGCTTTTTACGATAGAGGCACAAGAGAAAGGAACGAACGACTTATGGCACAGAACGATATCGGCATCGACCTGGGTACGACTACCATCATCATCGCGCAGGAGGGCAAGGGCGTGGTGCTCAACCAGCCCAGCGTGGTGGCTATGGACACCCGCAAGAACTCCGTGCTGGAGGCGGGCGACAAGGCCCTGGCCATGGTAGGCCGCACCCCTAACTACATTTCCGCCATCTTCCCGCTGAAGGACGGCGTTATCAGCGACCACACCATGACCCGGGAGCTGATCTGCCGCTTTGTCAAGCAGGTGTACAGCTCCCATATGGTCAAGCCCCGGGTGGCCGTGTGCGTGCCCGCCGCCATCACCGGCATTGAGAGCGACGCCGTGGTGGAGGCCGTGGTGGCCGCCGGTGCCCGTCAGGTGTACCTCATCGACGAGCCCATCGCCGCTGCCCTCGGCTCCGGCATCGACATCACCCAGCCGGACGGCCGCATGATCATCGACATCGGCGGCGGCACCACCGACATCGCCGTGCTGAGCCTGGGCGGCAAGGTCAAGGCCACCAGCGTGCGGGTGGCCGGCAACCACTACGATGAGGAGATCCTCAAGCATGTGCGCAACAAGTACAGCATCGCCATCGGCCAGCGCACCGCCGAGGAGCTGAAAAAGCATGTGGCCTGCTGCCCGCAAAAGACCGATTTCCACGAGACCATGGAGATTAAGGGCCGCAGCCTGCTCACCGGCCTGCCGGTGCGCGTGAACGTGTCCACCGATGACCTGTACGAGCCGGTGATGATGCTCAGTGAGCAGATCGGCACGGCGGCTCACCAGGTGCTGGAAAAGACCCCTCCGGAGCTGGCCGGTGACATCTACCGCAACGGCGTCATGCTCACCGGCGGCGGTGCCCAGCTGCACGGCCTGACCGAGTATCTGGCCCAGGAGCTGAAGGTGGAAGTGACCGTCTCGCCCGACCCCGTCAACTGCGTGGCCCTGGGCACGGCCATGAGCCTTGGCATCGGCGACAAGCTGGAGACCGGCTTCACCGACGCCACCCCGCGCATCGGCCGCCGGTAAGAATGTTGCGGGAAAAAAGAAAATTTGTCCATTTTTGTTGAATTAAATGGGAAAATAAGGTATACTATTCCCAAATCGTGTTTTCGCGGCAGGTCCGAAACACCGGCTGCGGATTCTTGAGAAACAGGAGGAAAAACCATGGATTTAGGTTTTGACGTCGTCGTTACCGTTACCGGTATCGTGCTGGTGTTCTTGATCCTCGTGCTGCTGATGGCGATCATCACGCTGGAGGGCAAGATCTTCGACGGTCTGGGCAAGAAGAAGGCTGCCGCAAAGGCTGCTGCCTCCAAGCCCGCCGCCCCTGCAAAGCCCGCTGCCCCGGTGCAGCAGGCCGCTGCTCCGGCTCCCCAGGTGGAGGAAGGCATTCCCGGTGATGTGGTGGCTGCCATCATGGCCGCCATCCACGCAATGGGCAATGGCAAGTACACCCTTAAGGCGGTGCGCCGCGGCACCAACGGCTGGGGCAAGGCCGGTGTGAACGACACCACGGCCCCGTTTTAACACAGGAGGAAGAACATGACACAGTTTATTGATACTCTGGTCGGTATTTTCCAAAGTTCCGGCTTTGCACGGTTCGGTGAGCCCGGCGGCTACCTGTACGCGATCATGATCTGCGTGGGCTGCTTTTTGCTGTACCTCGCCATCGTGAAGGAATTCGAGCCCCTGATCCTGCTGCCCATGGCATTCGGCATGATCCTGGCAAACCTGCCGGGCAGCGGCGTCATCCACATGGAATACTTTGTCGGTGACGGTCTGGAACACCCCCTGTGGGTCCAGATCCTGAACAACGGCGGCCTTGCCGATATGCTTTACATGGGCGTCAAGCTGGGCATTTACCCCCCGCTGATCTTCCTGGGCATCGGCACCATGACCGACTTCGCCCCGCTGATCTCCAACCCCAAGAGCCTGCTGCTGGGCGCTGCCGCTCAGTTCGGCATCTTTGGTACTTACATGGGTGCCCGCCTGCTGGCCGCTACCGGCCTGGTGGACTTCACCCAGAAGCAGTCCGCTGCCATCTCCATCATCGGCGGTGCCGACGGCCCCACCGCCATCTTCGTTACCTCCCGTCTGGCACCTGAGCTGCTGGGCTCCATCGCTGTGGCGGCCTACAGTTACATGGCTCTGGTGCCTGTTATCCAGCCGCCCATCATGAAGGCACTGACCACCAAGAAGGAACGTACCGTCGTGATGAAGCAGCTGCGCACCGTCTCCAAGACCGAGAGGATCATCTTCCCCATCATGGTCACCATCATCGTGTCCCTGATCGTCCCGGATGCCGCCGTTCTGGTGGGTATGCTGATGCTGGGCAACCTGATGAAGGAGTGCGGCGTGACGGATCGCATCCAGAAGACTGCCGGCAATGAGCTGATGAACATCATCACCATCTTCCTGGCCCTGTCTGTTGGCTGCACCACCAGTGCAAACACCTTCCTGAACACCCGCACCCTGTTCATCATCGTGCTGGGCCTGATCGCCTTCTCCTTCGGCACCGCAGCCGGTGTGCTGTGCGGCAAGGTGATGTACGCCGTGACCGGCGGCCAGGTCAACCCGCTGATCGGTTCCGCAGGCGTTTCCGCTGTGCCGATGGCCGCCCGTGTGTCCCAGAAGGTGGGCCAGAGCGAGAACCCGCAGAACTTCCTGCTGATGCACGCCATGGGCCCCAACGTGGCCGGTGTTATCGGCTCTGCCGTTGCTGCTGGTATTCTGATCAACATCTTCGGCTAAGCATTCCCTGAAAAACAAACGTTCCCGTCCGGTGGTCCTGTACTGCCGGGCGGGTTTTGTTTTGCGGGGCCGCTGCCGCGATGCTGAAGCCTTCCATAAACAAAAAGGCCGCCCGCGTTCAGCACGCAGACGGTCTTTTTTTGCGCCATTCTCTGAGAGAGGCGGGTTATCTGGCAAAGTTCGACTTTCTGAACGAAGCAACGTTGAAAAAGCAACTTCGCCAACATGGCGGAATCCAGTGGGCCTGGCGAAGTTGGAACACCGCCAGCAGGAGCAACTCCGCCAAGCTGGCGAACATTGAAATTTAAACGTAGATAAATTATAATTTTGGAACTTCGCCACTTGTTTCACTACAGTAGGGAAGCCGTGTGGACCAACCACGGACAGCGCCCTCCCGGCCTGCCGGTAAAAGCAATTGTAGATCCGGGACCGGGTGGAGGTGGATCCTGAGGCATTTGCGCGGGAGAAGTGTCACAAAATTTCCCCGCAAATGCCGCCTGCAATCGCACCGGCTATTCTCAATTTCCTGAAAATGTGGTATACTGTTCTTTGACAATAAAAGGAGACAGGGGAACCCATGGCAACAGATCTGACACAAGAATTCTGCGCTCTGCGCGATACCTATATTGAAAAGCAGTTCGGCCGCCTGAACGAGATGCAGCGGCGGGCGGTGTTCACCACCGACGGCCCGCTGCTCATCCTGGCCGGAGCCGGCAGCGGCAAGACCACCGTGCTGGTCAACCGCATTGCCAACCTCATCCGGTTCGGCGCGGCCCACGGCTCAAAACAGCTGCCCCGCCCCGCCACCGAAGAGGACGTCAAGGCCCTGCGCAGTGCCATCATGACCGGCACCGCCGCGCCCGGCTGGCTGGACGGTATGCTGCGGCAGAACGCCGTGCGCAGCTGGAACGTGATGGCCATCACCTTTACCAACAAGGCGGCCGGGGAGATGAAGGAGCGCCTGCGCCGGATGCTGGGCGGGGAAGAGGGCGACGAGGTGTTTGCCTCCACCTTCCACTCGGCCTGTGTGCGCATCCTGCGCCGCTGGGCGGAGGAGATCGGCTACCCTCGCAGCTTTACCATCTACGACACCGACGACGCCCAGCGGGTGATGAAGGCGGTGTACAAGGACCTGAACGTGGATGACAAGTTCTTCCCCATCAAGAGCGCCATCAACCAGATGAGCCGCTGGAAGGATCAGCTGGTCAGCCCGGAACAGGCCCTTGCCAACCCCGCCAAGGACACCAAGGGCGCACTGGCGGCCCGCATCTACGCCGCCTACGAAAAGCGGCTGAAGGAGGCCGGTGCCTTCGACTTCGACGACCTCATCTACCAGACCGTGCAGCTGCTGGCAGAGCACCCGGACGTGCGGGACTTCTACCAGACCAAATACAAATACCTGCTGGTGGACGAGTATCAGGACACCAGTGTGGCACAGTTCCGTCTGGTGAGCCTGCTCACCGGCCCGGAGCGCAACATCTGCGTGGTGGGCGACGATGACCAGAGCATCTACCGCTTCCGCGGGGCTACCATTGAGAACATCCTCAACTTTGAAAAGTGCTACCCCGGGGCAAAGACCATCCGGCTGGAACAGAACTACCGCTCCACCTCCAACATCCTGAACGCCGCCAACTGCGTCATCCAGCACAACACGGAGCGCAAGGGCAAGACCCTGTGGACCGACAACGGCGAGGGCGACAAGGTGCAGGTGTACACCGCTGAGAACGAGCAGGACGAAGCCATGCACATTGCGGATGTCATCGGCCAGCACCTCAAGGCGGGCGGCCATCTGGCCGACCACGCCATCCTCTACCGCATGAACGCCCAGTCGGCTCCCATCGAAAGCTACTTCACCCGCGCGGGCATCCCCCACAAGATCGTGGGCGGCCAGCGCTTCAACGACCGCAAAGAGGTCAAGGACATCCACTCCTATATGTCCATCGTGGCCAACCCCCGCGATGACGTGCGTCTGCGCCGCATCATCAACGAGCCTGCCCGCAAGATCGGCAACACCACGGTGGAGGTCATTGCAGACCTTGCCGCCCAGCAGGGGGTGAGCATGCTGGAGATCATCGGCCACGCCGACCAGTACGCCAAGCTCAGCCGGGCTGTGATGCCCTTGCTGAAATTCTGGCAGATCTACCAGAGCCTGCAGGATTCGCTGGAGACCAAGACGCTGGACGCCTTTGCCGCCGACGTCATCGAGCGGACCGGGTACAAGGCCATGCTGGAAGCCGACGCCGCCAAGGGCCACGAGGACGCCGCCGACCGCCTGCAGAACCTGGGTCAGCTGGTGAACAACGTCAAGAACTACTGCGACCAGCACGGCGAGGACGCCACGCTGGAGGGCTATCTGGAAGATATCGCCCTCATCAGCGACATCGACAGCTACAACGAGAGCGCCGACCAGGTGGTGTTGATGACCATCCATTCGGCCAAGGGGCTGGAGTTCCCCTATGTGTTCCTCATCGGTATGGAAGAGGGCGTGTTCCCCAGCGAGATGAGCAAGTATTCCGAGGCGGACCTGGAAGAAGAGCGCCGCCTTGCCTACGTCGGCATCACCCGCGCCAAAAAGGAACTGTACATCTCCAACAGCGTCACCCGCATGCTCTACGGCCGCACCCAGCGCAATGAGCCCAGCCGCTTTTTGCGCGAGATCGAGCCGGAGTACATCGAAGAGACCCGCAGCCCGGTGCTGGAACAGCGTTCCCGTCTGGGCGGCTGGGGCAGCAGCTACAGCGACACCGTGCCCGGCGGCGCGTCCGGGTACTCCGGGCCTTCCGGCTGGGGCCGCAGCGCCGGGGGCTACGGTTCCGGCGGCTATGGTTCCCGTTCCGGCGGTTACCTGAACCGCGAGTACAACGCCGGGGAGCGCAGCGGGTTCGGCTCCGGTTATGCCGGGCGGGGCACTTCCTCTTCTGGCTACGGTGCCGCCTACGGCAACAGCTCCACCCAGCCCAAGGTGCGTTCGGGCGGGTTCGGTGCCGGGTATTCCGGCACGGGCGCAAAGACCCCGGCCGCAAAGATCAGCTTTACCGGTGCACCGGCTGCCAAGGCCGCGTCTGCCGGGCCGAAGCACTACGAGCCGGGCGACATCGTGGAGCACAAGGTCTTTGGCCGGGGCACCGTGCTCAAGGTCAAGCCTGCGGCCGGAGACCAGATCGTGGAGATCAACTTTGAAAAGGTCGGCATCAAAAAGACCATGGCCAATTTTGCGCCGCTGACCAAAATCACAACGGAGGAATGACACAAAATGATGACAGTTCGTTTGATCGCCCATACCCCGGAGCCGGAAAAGGTGGTGGCGGCTGCCGCCAAGCTGTGCTACTCCGACGCCCACATCACCGACCTGCTGGACGGCCTGACCGAGGAAAAGACGGCAAAGTTCCTGACCATGCTCAGCGACCTGGGCCACGCCAGCCCCATCGAGCACGCCAGCTTCACCTTTGGCATCGAGGGGGTCAGCCGTACCTTGCTGGCCCAGATCACCCGCCACCGCATCGCATCCTTCAGCGTGCAGAGCCAGCGCTATGTGCGCCTGGACGATTTCCGCTATGTGGTGCCGCCGGAGATCGAAGCCATCCCGGAGGCAAAGGCGGCTTTCCTTGAGAGCATGAACGAGGACGCCAAACGCTACCTTGACCTTGCCCACAAGCTGGAAGAGGGCCACACCGCCCGCCTGATGGCCGAGGGCATGCCGGAAAAGGCAGCCCGCGCCAAGGCCGGCAAGCAGGCCAATGAGGACGCCCGCTTTGTGCTGCCCAACGCCTGCGAGACCAAGATGGTGGTCACCATGAACGCCCGCAGCCTGCAGAACTTTTTCCACCTGCGCTGCTGCAGCCGCGCCCAGTGGGAGATCCGCCAGCTTGCCGAAGAGATGTTCAAACTGGTGTACCCGGTGGCACCCCACATCTTTGCCAAATCCGGCCCGGCCTGCGTGAGCGGCCCCTGCCCGGAGGGCAAGATGTGCTGCGGCAAAACCGCCGAGGTGCGTGCAAAATATGCCGCCATCAAGGAAGGTGCCGCCGTATGAGCAAGGGCAAGCTGATCGTCATCGAGGGGCTGGACGGCAGCGGCAAGGCTACCCAGGCAAAGCTGCTGGCCCAGCACTTGGCCGGACAGGGCCTGCCGGTGCGGGAGGTCACCTTCCCGGATTACGCCAGCGATTCCAGCGCCCTGATCAAAATGTATCTGGCCGGGCAGTTCGGCTCAAAACCGGACGATGTGAACGCCTACGCGGCCTCCAGCTTTTTTGCGGTGAACCGCTATGCCAGCTATAAGACCGACTGGGGCCGCTTTTACGAGGAGGGCGGCGTGGTCATTGCTGACCGCTACACCACCTCCAACGCGGTGCACCAGTGCTCCAAGCTCCCGCCGGAGCAGTGGGAGGCGTTTTTGCACTGGCTGTTCGATTACGAGTTCCATCTGCTGGGCCTGCCCGCACCGGACAGCGTCATCTACCTGCAGGTGGACCCGGCGGTCAGCCAGCGGCTGATGACCGCCCGCTACCACGGTGACGAGAGCAAAAAGGACGTGCACGAGAAAGATACCGAGTATCTGGCCCGCAGCCGCCGCGCCGCCGAGTATTGCGCGGAGCATCTGGGCTGGACCACGGTGCACTGCACCCACAGCGACGCCATGCGCAGCATCGAGGACATCCAGACTGAGGTGCAGGGCATCGTGCTGGGCCAGCTGAAATGATAAAATGAAGGCAGGTTGGCACGTCGGCAGCTTTCTCTTCGGACACGAATCGGGCCATTCCATCGCCCGCCCTATTGCCCTACGGGCAACAGGGTCCCACCCCAGCGGACGGTCCTCAGAGAAACTCCCGACGCACCTGTCGGATATACACATAAAATACGATAAGAGGGGGCATCCTGACAGATGTATCGTTTGATGCAGCCATCCGACAAGGCGGCTGTGCTGGCGCTGTGGCAGCGCGAGCGCGGCGAGTCGGAAGAATTTGCGGCCAACGCCGTGGAGCGTTTTGCAGGGCAGCAGAATGTCTATGTGGCCGAGGAAAATGACGCCATTGCCGCTGTGGCACTGGCGGTGCCGGTCACGCTGCAGGGGCGGCAGGGCAGTTACCTCTACGGCCTGTGCGGACAGGGCAGTTTGATCCTGGCCGGATTGCTGGACTACCTGTGCGCGCAGCAGAAGCTGCGGGGCGCAGGCTTTACCGTGGCCGTGCCCGCCACCCCGGAGCAGGCCGCTCTGCTGCAGGACAAGGGCTTTGCCCGCGCCTTTGCATTGCGCTGCCTGCCGCGGGAGGTAGCCCGCAACCTGTGGAGCCAGGCCGAGTTTGACAGCGTTACCGCCAAGAAGCTGTGCGAGCTGCGGGAGAAGTTCTGGCCCGATACCGTGCAGTTCACCCCGGAGCGCATGGCCGTGGTGCTGGGGGACCTGTATTCCCGCGGGGCCACCATCGTGGCCAACGAGCGGGGCTACGGCGTGTACTTCCGCAAGGAGGACACCCTGTATTTCGTGGAGCTCATGGCCGAGGACGACCGCGCCGCCGAGGTGCTCATGGAAGCCGCCCGCGAGAAGGAAGTCATCGTGGAAAAGGCCGTCATCACGGTGGGTGCCGCCCAGACCTTGTTCCTGGGGGAGGGCACCCGGCAGGAGTACGGCATGATCCGTTTTGACGGGGAGCCCTTTGACGTATCGGAAAGCTATATGCGCCTGATGCTGGAAGGCTGAGACGCAGAAAAACAACAAAGGAAGGTGCGTATGGCACACAAGGAGAGACACACCGCCCCGAAGAAAAAAGGCGGTGCCGTGAAGATTTTGCTGGCAGTGGTACTGTTGCTGGTGCTGGCCGCCGGAGCAGCAGGGGTGTTTGCCTACAACGAGATCCACGGCAATGGAAAGCCCGGCACCGAGGTGACGGTGAGCATCAAGCAGGGCAGCGGCGTTGCTGCCATCGCGCAGGAGCTCAAGGACGCGGGCGTCATCCGCTCGGCCTACCTGTTCCGCTGGTATGTGGGGCACAAAGGGGCCGCGGCAAAGCTGCAGTACGGTGATTTTACCCTGCAGACCGGGGCCAACGCCTACGATGCCATCATCGCTGTCCTTTCCCAGTACGCCAAGGCCGAGACCGTGCGTCTGACCTTCCCGGAGGGCACCACAGCCATCGCCATTGCCCGGAAAATGGAGGAAGCCGGTCTGTGCAGCGCCGAGGACTTTCTGAAGGAAGCCAACGAGGGCGATTTCAGCGCGTACACCTTCTGGCAGTACGTTCCGGAGGACAAGGACGCCCCGGACCGCTTCATGAAATGCGAGGGCTATCTCTTCCCGGAGACCTACGAGTTTCTGAAGGACGACACCGTGCACAACTATGTGGCAACGTTCTATGCTCAGTTCGACGCGCAGATCACAGATGCGATGTATGCGAAGCTCAAGGAGCAGGGCATGACCCTGAACGAGCTGGTCACGCTGGCCTCCTTTGTGCAGGAGGAAGCAGGCAACAGCCAGGACTCCAACGTGGCGCAGGTGTTCCGCAACCGTCTGGCCGAGGGCTCGCCCTATCCGCGCCTGCAGAGCAACACGTCCAGCCACATCCAGAGCGACGCCGACAACAACTACCTCTGGAACTGGGTGGCCCCCTACTACGGCGGGTGGGACAATATCCCGGAAAACATCGTCTCTGCGTATGATACCTACCATACGGCGGGCCTGACCCCCGGCCCCATCTCCAACCCTGGCATCGCTGCCATCCGGGCGGCGCTGAGCCCGGAGCCGGACGAGGAGGCAAAGGACGCCTATTTCTTCGTCACCGACCTCAAGGGCAGCTACTACTATGCCCGCACCCTCAGCGAACACAACGCCAACTGCCAGACCGCAGCGGACGTGAACAAAACGGTGGGGTGAGGGAACTCTACCGTCATTTTCTGAAAAAAGAGAGGAATATCAACTATGCTGCAAATCCCGGAACTGCTCGCCCCGGCGGGCGATCTGGAGCGCCTGCGCTATGCCATCAACTACGGTGCCGATGCCGTTTACTGCAGCCTGCCGGAGTTCGGCATGCGGTCTGCACCGGCCAACTTTACGCCGGAGCAGCTCACAGAGGGCGTCATCTATGCCCATGCCCGGGGCCGCAAGGTCTACCTGACCATGAACACCCTGCCCACCAATGAGGAAGCCGACCGCCTGCCGGACGCCATCAAGGAGGCCGCCAAGGCCGGTGTGGATGCCTTCATCGTGGCCGACCTGGGCGTGCTGGATGCCTGCAAGACCGTTGCCCCGGACATCGACGTGCACATGTCCACCCAGACCGGCATCACCAACTGGGCCGCCGCCCGCGCCGCCTATAACCTGGGTGCCAAGCGCGTGGTGCTGGCCCGCGAGATGTCCTTGCAGGACATCGCCATCCTGCGCGACAAGACCCCGCCGGAACTGGAGATCGAGGCCTTTGTGCACGGTGCCATGTGCATGAGCGTGTCCGGCCGGTGCCTGCTGTCCAATTACATGGCAGGCCGCGACGCCAACCGGGGCCAGTGCGCCCAGCCCTGCCGCTGGAAGTACTACCTGAGCGAGGAGACCCGCCCCGGCCAGCTGTACGAGATCGGCGAGAACGAGAACGGCAGCTACATCCTCAACGCCAACGACCTGTGCACCGCGCCCTTCATCGACCTGATCTGCAAGGCCGGTGTGGACAGCCTGAAGATCGAGGGCCGCGCCAAGACCTTCTATTATGTGGCCAGCGTGACCGCCGCTTACCGCAAGGCGCTGGATGCCTATCTGGCCGACCCCGCCAACGACAGCTTTGAGCTGCCGGCTGAGGTCTACGAGGAGCTCACCCGCACCAGCCACCGCCACTACTCGCCGGGCTTCTACTTTGGCCGCGAGCAGGCCAAACAGGCCACCGACAGCGCCACCTACATCCGCGAATGGGAGTTCGTGGGCACGGTGGACCGCTGGGAGAACGGCGTGGCCCACTGCCAGCAGCGCGGCAAGTGGAGCCTGGGCGATACGCTGGAAGCCCTCTGCCCGGACGGCCGCAGCATCCCGCTGACGCCGGAGTGGATCGAGAACGAGGCCGGGGAACGGGTGGACAGCACCCCTCACGCCATGGAAAAATACACCATGCCCACCCCGGAGCTGCCGCCCATGAGCCTGCTGCGCCGCAAAACGGCAGAATAAGCAGCCGCACCCCGCAAACCATGCCAACCGGCACCGCCTGCAAAGGCTTTGTCGGCTGGCTTTTTTTGCATCCCTTGCAAAACCGCACAAACCGCGCTATACTGACATATATTATAATGCAGAGCGAAAGGAGGGAGCCTGATGTTCCGGCTGCCGATCGTAAAATTTTTCAGCCGCATTCTCAATCGGATCACCATCACGGTGGTGCTGGTGGCCCTGCAGGTGGCATGGGTGCTGTGGGCGTTTTTTTCCCTCACCACCGGCCGCGTGTGGGTCAACGTCGGCTTGCAGCTGCTCAGTCTGCTTATGATGCTGTACCTCGTGCGCAAGGACGAGAACAGCGCCTACAAGATCGGCTGGATCGCGCTCATGGGGGTGCTGCCGCTGCTGGGCGGGGCACTGTACCTCTCCTTTGGCAACAAGCGCCCGGCCAAGCAGCTGCGCAGCAAGCTGCAGGCGGTGGACGAGGCCCACAGGGCTGATCTTGTCCAGCAGCCGGACCAGGTGGCCGGACTGGATGCTTCCGGCCTCGGCATGAGCCGCTATCTGGCGCGGTACGGCCGCTACCCGGCCTGGAAGAACACCGCCGCGCAGTATTTTGCCTGCGGCGAAGCCATGTACCCCCAGCTGCTGCGGGACCTGGAGCGGGCCGAACACACGATCTTTGTGGAATATTTCATCGTGCACACCGGCAAAATGTGGGACGGCGTGGAAGCCATCCTCCGGCGCAAGGCCGCGCAGGGGGTGGACGTGCGCCTGATCTACGACGACTTTGGCAGCCTGCTGGGCCTGCCCACCGACTTTGTGGTGCGCATGGAGCGGGCGCACATCCGGTGCATCCCCTTCAACCCGGTGGTGCCGGTGCTCTCGCTGGTGATGAACCACCGCGACCACCGCAAGATCGTGGTCATCGACGGGCGCATCGCCTACACCGGCGGCGTGAACCTGGCCGACGAGTATATCAACGCGGAGCAGCGCTTCGGCTACTGGAAGGACGCCGCCCTGCGCATCGAGGGCGATGCTGCGTGGAATTTCACTGTGATGTTCCTCAACTTCTGGAACGCTTTCCGCCCCAGTGAGACGGACTACAGCGCCTTCCGCCCCCAGCACAGTGCACACCCGGTGCAGGACGGCATCGTGCAGCCCTACGCCGACAGCCCGCTGGACGAAGAGCCGGTGGCGGAGACGGTGTACCTGAACCTGCTGGCCCGGGCCGAGCAGTATGTGTATATCTACACGCCCTATCTGGCTGTGGGCGAAGAGATGCTGGATGCGCTGAAAAACGCCGCCAAGCGCGGGGTGGATGTGCGGCTGGTGCTGCCGGGCATCCCGGACAAGAAGCTGGTGTTCCGCCTGAGCCGCTCCTACTACCTGCCGCTTTTGCAGGCGGGGGTGCGCATCTACGAGTACACCCCGGGCTTCCTGCATGCCAAGTGCTGGGTGAGCGACGACCGGGCAGCCGTGGTGGGCAGCATCAACATGGATTACCGCAGCCTGTTTTTGCACTTTGAGTGCGGCGTGCTGCTGCAGCACAACAGTCAGGTGGCTGCCCTGCGGGACGATGTGCGGGCCACCCTGCCGCAGTGCCGCGAGATCCATATTTCGGACTGCCGCACCAGCATTCCCGGCACCCTGCTGGACAGCGTGCTGCGCCTGCTCAGCCCGTTGATGTAACGGCACGCTCATAATTGCCCCGGCAGGGGGCACACTAGCTCCAAAGCCCGTGCGGCTGCGCGGGAGCAAAAGGAGCAAGTGTACCATGAAGCAGGTTTTTCGGGTGTTTTGGGGCTGTATGCTGGCCGCTGCGCTGGCGCTGACCGGCTGCGGCCGGGGCGGCGCTCCGGGCAGCAGCGGAGCCGGGTCCATGAGCGGCAGTGGGTCCGGTGCCATGAGCGGCGGCACAGCCGGGCAGGAGCAGGCCTGGCGCACCGGTCTTGGCGTTGTGACCGAGGCCGCAGGCAGCGACCGGGCCGGCAAGATCACCACTGCCGCTGCGGCTGTGGTGCTGGACGCCGACGGCAAACTGGCCGACGTGATGCTGGACGAGCTGGAACTTTCGGTCTCCGGCGGGAGCACCGGCAGCGTGACCACTCCGGAGGATGTGCGGTCCAAGCGCACAAAAGGGAAGGACTACCCGCTGGCGGCGGCGTCCTCCCTCGGCAAAGGGTGGGCCGAGCAGGCCGACTGGTTTGCCGACTATCTGACCGGCAGGACCCCGGACGAGGTAAAAAAGCTGAAAACGGATGAAAACGGCAAGCCGCAGGACGCCGACCTTGTGTCCGGCTGCACCATCGCGGTGGACCGCTACCGGGACGCCGTGGTGCGCGCCTGCGAACAGGCCAAAGCACTGGGTGCCGCGAAAGGGGACACCGTGTCGCTGAACCTGCTGGCCGCCGACCTGCCCGATGATCTTGCCGCCACGGATGACCAGGACGCCCACGTCCAGGCAGACATCACGCTGGCGGCCCTGACCGTGGACAGCAATGGCCGGGTGACCAGCGCCATCGGGGACATGACCCAGCCGCAGCTGACCGTCAGCGCGGACGGCACGGTCTCCGGGCCGGATGAGCCGGTGTACACCAAGAACGAGCAGGGCGACAAGTACGGCATGCGGGAGGCCAGTGCCCTGCACAAGGAGTGGTACGAGCACGCCGAGGGCTATTGCAGCACCCTGAAGGGCAAGACCATGGCGGAGATCGCCGCCCAGCCCACCGACGGCTCCGACGCCGACCTGAAAGCCCTGTGCACCATCTCGGTCACCGACCTGCAGAAGGCGGTGCTGGCCGCGCTGGCAGAAACCTGAACAGAACAAAACGAGGGAAGGCCCGCGGGCTTTCCCTCGTTTTTGTGGATGGAATTATTTGCCGAACGCGCTGTCGGTCAGGCCGTCCATGTTCAGCATGCTTTCCAGCGCGGCGATGTCGGTGGTCACGTCCAGCGCATCGGACTGGAACAGCTTGTCCAGCTGGTTTTCAAAGGCGGTCACCAGCAGATCCATGCTGCGCTCGATGCTGTGCTTGGCTTCGGTAATGTTCGTGCCCTCCACCGCCTGCCGGGAAAGGCTGGCGTAGGTGTTCAGCAGCTTGAGGGCGGTAGGCAGATAGTAGTTCATAAACTTTTGCAGCTGCGCCTTTTTGTCCGGGTCCTTCTGTGCCAGCGCAAAGATACGCCCGCTGACCTCCTCCAGCCGGGAGATCTTCTGGCTCATCACCGGGTCAGGAATGGCATCGTTCACTTCCCGCAGCTGGCGCAGCAGTGCAGCGTACTCGTCCTCTGCGGCGGGCTGGGGCTTGGGTGCCGGAGCGGGTGCTGGCTTTTTCGGCTGCGGTGCTGCGCCCCGCACCACCAGCGTGTCGGTGCGGTTGTCAATGTAGGCGTCTGCGCCGAAGTATCCGTGCTCGATGGCGCTTTTCACGGCAGGACGTCCCCGGGCGGCATCCACCCCGGCGGCAGCAAACAGTTCCGGCAGAGGGATGTTATCCCGCTCGCCTACCACCTTATCCAGCAGCCGCTCCAGCTTGCGGGTGCTCTTCATCCGCAGGCCGGTCAGCAGTGCACCGCCGCCGCCAATGACCATGGCGATATTCGAGAACAGGCCGCTGAAGTCCGGGTAAAACCGCCAGATCTCCAGGACGTCCACCGCATTCGTCACGCCGGCAAGCAGAAAGACCGCACCCATGATGGTGCAGAGGGTGGCAATATTCTTGTGCCATTGCTTGGCGCTTTTCTGCGCCTCGGTAGGCACATCGTGTCCGTAAACAGGCTCACTCTTCCGGTCGGGCTCCGGCCCAAGGTCGGCGCGGTAGTCGCCCCGGGCGCGGGCGGCTTCCTGCTCTTCCTTCTGCACCTTCTGGTCGATGCCCTTCAGGATGAACAGCAGCACCCCCAACGGCCCGGACATCGCCATGACGATAAAGATGGTAATGGTGGGGATCTTTGCAAAATAATGTTTTCTCGGCTCCATGAAACAGGATTCCTTTCACAGAAAGATAAAAATAAGACCGCGTTCCACTCTATTATAGCGGAGCGCGGCCTTTTTGTTAAGGGGGTATTTCTGTGCGTGAAAAACTTACTTCATCAGGCTGCAAACGGCCTCGGCATAAGCGGCGGGGTCGTCCACCGGCAGGCCCTCGATGAGCTGGGCCTGTGCGTACAGCAGGGCGCTGTACTTGTTGATCTTGTCGGTGTCACCGGCCTCCTGTGCGGCCTTGAGCACGGCGAACACGGGGTGGTTGGCGTTCAGCTCCAGCACCTTGTCGCTCTTCACGCCCTCGCTGCCGGGCTGCTTGGACAGCACCTTTTCCATCTCGATGGACAGCGGGCCGTCGGCGCTCAGGCACACCGGGTGATCCTTCAGGCGGGTGGAGACCTTGACTTCCTTCACCTTGCCGTCCAGAGCAGTCTTCATGGCGTCGAACAGGTCCTTGTTCTCGGCGGTGGCATCCTCGGCGGCCTTCTTCTCTTCCTCGGTCTCAAGGCCCAGGTCGCCGCTGTTCACGTTCTTGAACTCCACGGTGCCGTCCTTGCCCTCGGCATCCTTGCGGGGATAGGTGCGCAGGATCTGCAGGCAGAACTCGTCCACGTCCTCGGTCAGCAGCAGCACGTCGTAGCCCTTGCCCAGCACCAGCTCGGTGGAGGGCAGCTTGGCCAGACGGTCGGAGGAGTCACCGGCGGCGAAATAGATGTACTTCTGCTCGGCGGGCATCTTGTCCACATACTCCTGCAGGGTGACCATCTTCTGCTCCTTGGCGGACCAGAACAGCAGCAGGTCGCGCAGCAGCTCGGCGTGCATGCCGTAGTCGGAGTAGGCACCGAACTTGATCTGACGGCCGAACTCCTTCCAGAACTCCTCGTACTTTGTGCGGTCGTTGGCCAGCATGGCGTGCAGCTCGTTCTTGATCTTCTTTTCCAGAGCGTTGTGGATCAGCTTGAGCTGGTTGTCCTTCTGCAGCATCTCACGGCTGATGTTCAGGCTCAGGTCCTGGCTGTCCACGATGCCCTTGACGAAGCTGAAGTAGTCGGGCAGCAGGTCGGCGCACTTTTCCATGATCAGTACGCCGGAAGCGTACAGGGCCAGACCCTTCTCGTACTCCTTGGTGTAGAAGTCGTAGGGGCGGTGGCTGGGCACGAACAGCAGGGCGTTGTAGTTGGCAGTGCCCTCGGTGCGGCTCACGATGACCCGGGCGGGGTCGGCATAGTCGCCGAACTTGTCCTTATAGAAGGCGTTGTATTCCGCATCGGTCACTTCGCTCTTCTGCTTCTTCCAGATGGGGATCATGCTGTTCAGGGTCTCCAGCTCGGTGTAGGTCTCCCACTCGGGCTTGTAGTCCTCGGGCTTGGGGTCCGGTTCCGGCTTCTGGCGGCTCTTTTCCCGCTCCATCTGGATGGGATAGCGCACATAGTCGCTGTATTTCTTCACGATGGCCACGATGCCGTACTCATCCAGGAAGTTGTCGTAGTGGTCGGTCTCGGTGTCGGGCTTGATGTGCAGGATGATCTGGGTGCCGGGGGCATCCTTCTCAGCCGGGGTCATCTCGTAGCCGTCCACACCGGAGGACTCCCACTGCCAGGCCTCGTCCGAGCCGTAGGCCTTGGAGATGACGGTGACCTTGTCGGCCACCATGAAGGAGGAGTAGAAGCCGACGCCGAACTGGCCGATGATGTCGATGTTCTCGTCCTTGTTGTCCTGCTTGAAGTCCAGGGAGCCGGAGTGGGCGATGGTGCCCAGGTTCTCTTCCAGCTCCGCTTTGGTCATGCCGATGCCGTTGTCCTCCACGGTGAGGATGCGGTTTTCCTTGTCGCGGGTGATCAGGATGCGGAAATCGCTCTTGTTCATGCCCACGGAGGTGTCGGTCAGGCTCTTATAATACAGCTTGTCGATG